>OGOH01000010.1_pt1 | contig 123705 bp, 113 predicted proteins | sample 1552571 | NCBI WGS metagenome assembly OGOH01 (sample SAMEA2580170, study PRJEB22360) | human gut metagenome | biome: human gut; feature: human-associated habitat; material: faeces | place: Denmark | collected 2008/2010
AAAAACATATCGAAATCTTTTCAAAAATCATCTTGACATATCACCAGATTGCTCCTTTACCATTCTTCTATACATCAAGACAGTAATGAACATAATAATAATGAAAAGTACTACCGACATTGCCGATGCATATCCCATGCTTGAATTTGATGAAAACGCTCTTGAATATATATAACTAACAGTTGACTCTGTAGTATAATTTGGTCCACCGTTTGTCGTTACATATATGATATCAAAAATCTGAAGAGCACCTGCAAATCTGGTCATCATGATATACCAGAATGTAGGCCGTATGGAAGGAACTGTTATATGTAAAAACTGAAGAATTTTTCCCGCCCCATCCATTTGAGCTGCTTCAAATAATGAAGGTGATACCTGCTGGATTGCAGTAACATATATTATTGTCGAAATACCAAAGCTTCTCCATATTGATATAAACGAGATTACAAATATTGTAAGTCCCGGAGTATTCATAAAATTAATTTTTCCTAATCCCATTGACTGTAAAGCAGCCGTTATAAAGCCTATATTTGAATGTAAAATCATTCTCCACATAATACCTATTACAGTTGCAGAACAAATAACAGGGAGAAAGTACACTGCACGTAAAAACTTATTTCTCTTATTATTTTTGCTAATAAATGCTGCTATTACCAAGGCCCCTAATACTTGCACAGGTACCTCAATGCCTGTAAAAATCGCAGTAACCTTTAAACTGTTTATAAAGCGTGGATCATGAAACGCTTCTACAAAATTATCCCATCCTACGAATGTAGCATGATTCATCGTAATAGGGACATCAAAAAAGCTTAAACCAAATGCCATAATTAAGGGAATTATATTGAATAATATCAATAAAATTATTGAAGGAGCGATAAAAACATATGCACTTCTGGATGGTCTATTCCAATACTTTCTTATTTTTTCCATCTATTACTTCAACCTTTCTATTGAAAGGGCGACCTTTTATTAAAGCCGCCCCTTCTTTTGCTATTTATGTTTCCTGCTATTTGTTGTATTTATCAACTATCTTCTGGGTCGATTTCTGAGCTTTTGCTAACGCATCTTCAACCGATGAATTACCAAATGCCACTGAGTTGATCATCTCTGGAATAACATCTGATAATACAGAATTAATGCCAGGGAAGTTTGAATCAACTATAAAATCTGTAGGAGCTTCCGGATTAGCTGCCGACATGGCGCTCAGTTTCTTATTAGCCTTATATTCTTTGTTATTTTGAACTGAATATGTATATGCCGGGAATCCATTCTGAAGAGACCACTCTAAAGCAGGACTGCTTCCATCTTTATCCTGGGTATTCCACCACTCGATGAATTTATAAGCAGCTTCTTTTTCGGCATCACTTGCTGCTGTTGTAATACCAAACCCAATAACCTCAACAGAATTCATATCTCCTGCATCGCCCTGTGGAATAAGCCCGATACCATAATCCACCCCGGCAGTGTCAAGTCCTGCTGTTACCCAAGGACCTCCAACAGTAATTCCAACCTGTCCAGCACTCATCATTGAATCCGTATCTGCTTCAAGAGGATTATCGCCATCGTCCACCATATCTTTGTACATGTTAAGGAAATTCTCATATCCCGCATTATTTTCAAAATTAGCCTTCCACGTTCCATTATCATCAGTAACAGCCAATCCCCCAAATCTCTGCATAATGTGTGCAATTTGGTAGGCATAATCATAAGAAATTCCTGAGCCGTAAATATTTTTGGTTGAATCAGAAATCTTTGCTGCATCCTGCTGCCACTCATCCCATGATGTAGGAGGTGTCTCAGGGTCAAGACCAGCCTTTTTAAACAGATCTTTGTTCCAGTACATATAGTATCCAACTACCTGGAATGGGACGAAATATGTTTTATCACCATCAGAACAATAATCCAAATATGACTGAATAAAATCATCCTTATTCAAATCTGTCTTATCAAACACATCACTAACATCCTGCAAATAGTCCCCATATGTAAATCTGTAAGCACTTGAGCTAAGAATCATTGTTGGCCCTTCGCCAGCTGCAAATGCTGTTGATAACTGGCTGTCAAAATCTGATGAAATATCCATCTTTACTTTGATTCCATCAGTATTTTCCTTATTAAATTTATCAACCATCTTTACCAGCATATCTCCATCAGCTCCGGTAAAGCTATTCCAGAAAGTAACTGTTGTCCCTTTTGATGAATCTGATTTCTTATTTTTTGCATTACCTGTTGATCCACCACAGGCTACAAGTGATGTAACCATCATTGCCGCCAATCCCAATGCCATAAACTTTTTAAACTTATTCATATATCCTCCATTCTGAAATATGTCCAATTATTCTGCTTCGTCAAGCAAATAACCTTCAACTATTCTTGCTGCGTCGTGTTGTACACGTGTACATTTATCTTGTAAATTAAATATATTACCTGTTCTTGTTAATGTCAATATTCTTTTGCATTTTTGTCTGTAGTGTCATATTTCCCATTAGTTTTTTGTGCATTTTTACTATTTGCAATATTTGTACTCGTGTTCATTTCAGAAAATTAAAATCTCTGTGTAAAGTATTATATTATTCTTCGCAATATTCTAGGAAAATGCATCCATATTTGCCTACTTATAAACATCATACGATTTTTGCTTCGACATCCACAGGTGTCAGTTTAAACAGCACACAATCAAAAACTATATATATATAACAACTGACTGACCAAAAAAGATAGTACAAGATAGGTATCAGATGCTTCTGATTCAATAGTATAGTCTTATTTTCGTCACCACCACGCTCGAAATATGCCCTGACTTGAGCTCACGAAAACTGAAATGAAATTGATTGAATAATTATTCTCCTGAGAATTTCCTGATTATTTTATACTATATAGAAAACGAATATTTTTAGAATTGATTATGTAGATTGCGGTTTGAAATTTTCCAGATGGTTTACTGCATACCTACAACAGGGAACGCTCCCCGTTTGCAGTAATTCCACTGGAAAAGTAACCGCCTGTTTACTCCTCGATTCCGGCAAGTGCCGTCAGTTTTTCCTTTGTAAAATGATTAAAGACCGCAATCGTACGCCCTACAAGGATCACGGCAAGCACTGTTCCGATCCCGATCCCATGCAACCGCCCGGTGCAGACCAGACTGATCGCAATCGTAATTGTCACGTTGAGCACATCAAAACAGTTCTTCGTAAATCCGACACTTCTGTGAATACAATCCGCAATCGCCTGTACGATTCCATCGCCAGGATTAATAATCCTGCAATATAGATCAATACACGATAGATCATTGATTTTTTCATAGAATAATTTCCCTTCCTTCTATAACCTATTATTCAATTTTTTATTTATTTTTCAATGCCTGAGATTCCTTCTTGTTTTACTTGACATTTTGTATTGTTTGTATTATTGTAGCTAATACAAAATACTGTATGATATTTACGGAAGGAGAAAACATGGTAATTTCCATCAATGATGCCTCCGAGATTCCGATCTACCAGCAGATCCGCAATCAGATCGTGCTCGGCATTTCGGACGGGCGGCTTGCTCCGGGCGAACAACTTCCCACCGTGCGGGCACTGGCAGAGGAGATCGGTATCAACTCCATGACCGTCAGCAAAGCCTACACCCTCTTAAAACAGGAGGGCTACATCTACACCGACCGCAGAAGCGGTGCCCGCGTGCGGCAGGAATTTGAAACGAATAAAGAATTGTCGGAAAAATCCCAGGAACTGCTGCGCCAGATCATTTCCGAAGCGAAAGTAAGCGGCATGACGCAGACAGAATTTTTCGACTTATGCAAACGCATCTATAAGGGGTGATTGTTATGATTATGATTATGAATATTATCTTTTTTGCAACCATGTATCCGATCGTCTTTATCATGCTGTTTTTATTTTCCACACAAAATAAGTATGAGAACGGACGCCTGTTTGCCGTAAATATGAAAAAAGAATGGATAAAAGATGCCACCGTCGCAGACATCCGGCAAAAATTCAAAAAGGAAATGCGTTACTACGCCATTCTCCTTGCGATTGTTCCATTTGTAAGTCTGCTGACCTCCCATATGTCCATTCAGCTTACCATCTGGATGTTCTGGCTTCTGGCAGCGATTTTTCTGCTTTTCCTGCCGATCATGCGTGCGAATCACCGGTTGAAAACATGGAAAACGCAAAACCATCTGTACGAAGACCGGCAGCCGGAACATTATGTGGAATTAAAACAGGCTGGCTCCGTAAGAAAAGTCCGGTTTCTCCCGTTTTTCCTGCCAAATATCATCAGTATTGCAAGTGCCCTGTTGCTGCTTCCAAAGTCCAGTGGGCTTGGGATTTCCTGTCTGATCGGTGCCTCCTGCGGGCTTGTCTTCTGGCTTGCAGCTGTATGGATAGACCGCCAGCCGGTTTCCGTCATCAGTACGGACAGTGACGTGAATATCAATTATGCACGCGCAAAGAAAAACCTCTGGAAGAACTTCTGGCTGATCTCCTGCTGGCTGAACACGGCACTGATCCTGTTTCTGGAGATCCTTACCCTGTCTGCCAGACACATGGGAATATGTTCCATCGCCGGCATGATTGTTTATACACTGCTTTTACTCCTGCTGTGCATTTTCTGCATGATAAAGCTGAAAAAAATTGACCGGAGCTATGCACAAAAACGGAATCTGACCAGCGATGAAAATGATGACAGAAACTGGATCGGCGGCATCCTCTACTACAATCCATCCGATCCCCATACGATGGTAGAACAGCGCGTCGGCATCGGGACAACGGTAAATATGGCCACATCCCTCGGAAAAGGACTTACTATTTTCAGTGCCATTATGATGCTTTCCTTCCCTCTGTTATGCATATGGCTGATTCAGGAGGAATTTACTCCCATTGATCTGGTGATCCAAAACCACACACTATGCGCACAGCATCTGAAAACGGATTATCAGATTCCGCTTAGTGAGATCAAAGATCCCACACTTCTTACCGCAAGTGATCTGCCGGACTGGACCAGAACATACGGCACCAGCATGGATACATTGGAAAAAGGCACATTTACCATCTCCGGAGGGGAGGATGTCAATGTTTTCTTAAATCCAGAAAATAATGCGTTCATCCAATTTTCCGCAAATGGGAAAACTTATTATATGGGCGGTGTAGACGATACCCAGACAAAGGGGATTTATGAAGAACTGCTGACCCATTAGGTCCGCAGTCTTTATTGGAAGGTCGCAAGACTTTTTATATCATACGTCCCCTGTATGACTGGATTTACTGATAAAAGAAGACATCTCTGTTCCAAAAAATTTAATGAACCGGTATATTCACAAAACGTCTGTTTCAGAATCTGTAGATGAAGAACTTCCGTTTGATTAAACCTTGTAAAAATGGTGGTTGATTTATTGACCATCGCGAAAAATTGAAAAACTTACACCATTACTTCACAAACTTTATTCAAATTTTATTTCAGGTAAACTTAAATAGGATGTGGGACATATGGAGCTTTTTCTTTCGACTATGTCCCACATTTTCCTTTTGTTGGGACATATGCAGATTTTCTTTTGACTATGTCCCACATTTTCCTTTTGTTGGGACATATGCAGATTTTCTTTCTGATTATGTCCCGTTTTTGGATTTCTGTGGGATGTTCCCTCGCCTTTTTTTTGCATATGTCCTGCTTTCGGATTTCTGTGGGAGGTTTCCTCGCCTTTTTTTGCATATGTCCTGCTTTCGGATTTCTGTGGGAGGTTTCCTTGCCTTTTTTGGCATATGTCCCACCTTTTAATACCGCCACAAAATCTTTATCAGATGATACTTATTTGTTTATCAACATACCCTGTATATAAATTTCCAGAGCAAAATACTCTCATTTTCCTGCCTTTCAGAATTATTTAAAATGATAAGTAATTAACTTTTGCACAATTGCAGTATCCAGCGGCTGCTCCATAGTCTCATATGTTGTAATCAGCCGATCTCCCGGATATATCCCATTTCTCGCATACATATGTAACTTATCCGCGGCATTCTTTGCATATTCAGGCAAGTCCATCTTCCCAAAATGTTCCCAGTAAATTTCTTTTCCTGTCAGCGGATGAAGAATTGTAAAATCCGGATAAAACACCGCCTTCCCGATTTTTAATTCACACTCATAACGGTATGCAATTTTTTCCATATATAAATTCATTGCAATCAATGCTTCTGACTTGGATCGTACATATTCATTTTTACAGCTTTTATACTTCAATTGTTCGGGATAATTGGGATTTTTAGGATAGGAAGTATCACTCCATATAAGTTCTTCCTGCGTAACCATCTGATAGAATGGACAGAGCAATTCCTGATACGCCGGATCTTCTGAAAGAAACCTGTCCGACTTTTTATTTTCACCAACTGCATGTCGTTGATAAAGTTCTAATGCATACAGTTCTTTTTTACACTCTGTCTGTTTTTCCAATAAGAATCTTTTGTATGCCAACTGCTGTGCATACTCTCTGTGTTTCTTTGGAATATACGTCTGTGTGTGACCGTCACTGTGAAACCATTTCACCCGGTTTCCATTGTGAACACAAATAATTTTTCCATCAGGAAGATGCAATAGTTCTTCACTGATTTGTTGTAATTCTTTCGTAAGCCTTCTCTTCTCCGAAAGAATCTGATGATAAATTGTTATAAAAACCTCTCCTTTCTGTGCATTAATATGACGTTATTAAAACACAACTTCATTCTCATGTAAAGTAAATTTTTATATTTTTTAACAATGGGATATATCGGAAAAAAGTAAATTCATATATCCCGCACCTCCCTTCTGTTGGGACATATAAAATTTTTCTTTACATAGATATCCCGGCAATTTATCTCTTCAGGATATATAGCAACTTTCTTTGCAATTATGTCCCATTTAGAAATCACTACGGGACTTTTTGTCTTATTTTTGGTGTATGCATCCCGTTTTCAGTCTCTCAAGGGACTTTTTCATCAAATTTTTTTACATATGTCCACTCCCCTGTTTCTCGCAGGATCTTTTCATAACTTTTTCCCACATATGTCCCATATTTTAATTTTTTCGTACAGATTTATATATTCGCATGCCGTACTTCTCTGCCGGAATCCGGTAATCCTTCAGCTGTTTGTTGGTCTCTGCCTGTAAAACTGCCTTCGCCAGTTCCAGATTTTTCGTTTTTTCTTCTGTGGAAAGTTTTAAAAAATGCATTGCTCATACAACTTCCTACACCCTATATAAGTTTATATAATTTTTCACAACAAGGTGATGAACTTTCTCTCTATTCTGTAAATAATCAACATGTATCCTTTTGAGTTTCTGATACCATTTTTTTCCACATCTTCCATACAAATTCTGATTCCCGTTATTATATATTTACAACTGCAATTCTTACAAATCCCACCATTGTTTTCGCATTTTGATACAAACGCATAATAGTTTACAAAAATTTTACTGTAAATTCGTATATCCTCACAAATGCGTTATTATGTAGATGATGTTATAATACGTAGAATAAATACAGGAGAAATTTAAACATATGTCAAAAGTGGTTCACAGGAAGAAAAGACTTTCCTCCTTTAAATTAATTGTACTGGGCTTTGCCGCTGTCATTTTTGTCGGCGCACTGCTGCTGATGCTTCCGGTCTCTTCGGTTTCCGGTACACAGACTCCTTTTCATGAGGCACTATTCACCTCTGTTTCAGCGGTATGTGTCACAGGGCTTGTTGTACAGGACACCGGCAGTTACTGGTCTTCTTTTGGTCAGGCAGTTATTTTGCTGCTGATCCAGACCGGCGGGCTGGGTGTCATCACCGTTGCTGTTTCCTTTGCCATTTTATCCGGACGGAAAATTTCGCTCATGCAGCGCAGTACAATGCAGGATGCAATTTCTGCACCGAAAATCGGCGGTATTGTCCGCCTGACCAAATTCAGCGTACAGGGTACATTGTTTATTGAATTGCTCGGCATGACTGCCATGCTTCCGGTTTTCTTCCGTGATTATGGCATCAAAGGCATCTGGATGGCAGCCTTTCACTCTGTATCTGCATTTTGCAATGCCGGTTTTGACCTTCTGGGAACTTCCAGCCAGCCGTTTGTATCTCTGAGCAGATACATCGCCAACCCACTGATCAACCTCGTAATCATGCTTTTGATCATAATTGGTGGCATCGGCTTTCTGACGTGGGACGATATCTACACCCATAAATGGCATATCAGACGTTATCGCGTACAGAGCAAAGTCATTCTCTGGACATCGGCTTTACTTATTATAATCCCGGCCGTATTCTTTTTTGTTGTGGATTTTACGGGTTCATCAACCGGCACCAGACTGCTGGCCTCCACGTTTCAGTCTGTAACAACAAGAACTGCCGGTTTTAATACCGCAGATCTTACAGCAATGACACCGACATCAAAATCTGTTATGATTATGCTGATGCTGATCGGAGGATCTCCCGGCTCTACTGCCGGCGGCATGAAAACAACAACTTTTGCAGTCCTTATTTTAAATATGGTTGCCACGTTCCGCCAGAAAGAGGACATTGAAATTTTCGGTCGGCGGCTTGACAGTCATGCCATTAAAAATGCGGCCACCATCGTTGCTTTATATATCATTTTTTTCTTTATTGGAGGGATTGCCATCAGTTCCATCGAACACCTTCCGCTTCTGGACTGCCTGTTTGAAACGGCATCCGCTGTCGGAACCGTCGGACTTACACTTGGAATTACACCAACTCTCGGCATCCCGTCCCAGCTGATTCTGATCCTTCTGATGTTTTTCGGCAGAGTCGGTGGGCTTACCTTAATTTATGCGGCAATTTCCGTAAAACAAAACGGAGTAAAACTGCCGCTCGAAAAGATAACAGTTGGTTAAAAAGGAGTTGAAAATACCATGAAAAATATATTATTAATTGGATTAGGAAGATTTGGAAGACATGTTGCCATACAGCTGAACAATCTCGGTCACGAAGTGATGGCAGTCGACAACAACGAAGAACGTGTCAATGAGGTTCTTCCGTTTGTCACCAATGCTCAGATCGGTGACAGTACCAATGCCGATTTCTTAAACTCCCTTGGCATTGGTAATTTTGATGTGTGTATGGTAACGATAGGTGGAAATTTCCAGAATTCCCTTGAAACTACTTCCCTGCTCAAAGAACTCGGTGCAAAAACGGTTGTATCGCGTGCAGAACGGGATGTACAGAAAAAATTTCTTCTGCGAAACGGTGCAGACGAAGTTGTTTATCCGGAAAAACAGATTGCAGAGTGGGCTGCTATCCGGTATACTGCCGATCACATACGCGATTATATTCAGGTGGATGAGGCACATGCAATTTTTGAAGTGGAAGTTCCGGAAAACTGGATTTCCAAAACAATCGGTCAACTGGATATCCGGAAAAAATTCGGAATCAATATTGTTGCCATCCGGGAAGACGACAAAATTAATATGGCAATTTCTCCAAATACCGTATTCCAGTCTGGTACCACATTGCTTGTTCTCGGTGAATATAAAGAACTTCAAAAATGTTTCCGTATGTAGTTTCTATTTCCATAACAGATTCCACAGGTTCTGATAAGCAGCTGTTTCATACAGATTTATATAATTACATGCCGTACTTCTCTGCCGGAATGCCGGATATAAAAATCCTGCTTCTGGCAGTCCCGGCTCATATTCTCCCACCAGCGGTCCCACGGCACACAGCAGATAATTATATACTTCCTCGGAACCTTCCTGCCATTCCTTATCGGTTCCTTTCACTGGAACATCATACATTCCATGAAACAAAAAACAATAACTTTCTTTTCCCGGTGCAACACGTTCCCCGATCATTTCATAAAGCAGATCCAAAAACGCATCGTTCTGCAGCCCGGACTCTTTGATTCCATCCAGAAGCTGCCAGATACTTCCCGGTTTTCTCCCGGTTTCCGGAATCCGGTAATCCTTCAGCTGTTTGTTGGTCTCTGCCTGTAAAACTGCCTTCGCCAGTTCCAGATTTTTCGTTTTTTCTGCTGTGGAAAGTTTTAAAAAATGCGTGTTGAATGTGCCATCTATATATCCTTCTGCATCATAATATGCACCGGCGATCCGGTCAATGTGTGACCGCGCCGGAGTCATGCGCCGTGTCAGTTCGAGCATGTCTTCCCGATTAATCATGATTTCCTTCTCCGATCTTCATTTAAGAAAATTATACTGGTATTTTCCAGATTTTCCAAGAGAATATCAGATTATAATTTACATAATCCTGTTATTTTTGTATATTTAATCGCATAATAGTATGTAAGTGTGCTGTTTCTGCGGAAATAGTTGAGTCTGCAGGCATTCCTGTGATATGATACATTTACACGGGCAAACGTGTAATTAGAGGAGGGTACTGCATGGGAAATTATTTAAACCAGGATGGAAAAAAATTTTACGAAATTACACATTCTGATATCTACGTGGATAAGACAGAATTATTGACCTATACAAATTCTGTCTTACAGACTCTGCAGAAATATATATGTATCAGCCGTCCCCGCCGTTTTGGGAAATCAATAACCGCCAGCATGATTGCTGCCTACTACAGCCGTGGCTGTGATGCAAAAGAACTCTTTTCCCCATATAAAATTGCCCGGAATCTGGATTTTGACACCTATCGTAATAAATACAACACCCTGTTTTTAAATATGCAGGAATTTTTAAGCCGGACGAAAAACATCTATGAACTGCTTGATCGCATGAAACGGCTGGTACTGCGGGATTTAAAACGGGAATACCCGAATGTTGATTATTTTGATGATACAGATCTTATTGAATCCATGCAGGATGTATATCAGGAAACTAACTGTCCTTTTGTCGTAATCATTGATGAATGGGACTGTATTTTCCGGGAATACAAACAGGATAAAGAAGCCCAGGAAATCTATCTGGATTTTTTGAGGGATATGCTAAAAGATAAGTCCTGTATTGCACTCGCTTATATGACAGGAATTCTTCCGATCAAAAAATACGGAACCCATTCCGCTTTAAATATGTTTGATGAATTTTCCATGATAAATCCGGGACCTCTTGCATCCTATGTCGGCTTTACCGAACTGGAAGTCGCTGCCCTTTGTACAGATTATCATATGGATCTGGATGAAATAAAAGCATGGTATAATGGATACTCTTTTGAAAAAATACCATCCATCTATAATCCGAGGTCTGTTGTAAGCTGCATGCGTTTTGGGAAAATTGGAAATTACTGGAACCAAACAGAAACATTTGAAGCCCTGCAGATTTATATCGATATGAATTTTGAAGGATTAAAAGATGATGTTCTCAGTATGATAGCCGGGGAATCCGTTCCTGTCAATACCGGAAGTTTTACCAATGATATGACAACCTTTCGCACCGAAGATGATGTGTTGACTCTTTTAATCCATCTGGGCTATCTTAGCTATGACTACGAAAACAAAACCGTAAAAATACCAAACAATGAAGTGCGTGAAGAATACGTTAACAGTGTTTCCGTATCCGACTGGGGCGAAATCTCTAAAGCCCTGAAAAATTCAGCAGACACCCTGCAGGCAATCTGGCAGGGAAGACCAGAACAGGTAGCACTTGGGATTCAGCAGGCGCATTTTGAGACATCACATATCCAGTATAATGATGAAAATGCGTTAAGTTATACGGTTTCACTGGCACTCTATGCCGCACGCAATTTCTATACGATACACAGGGAATTTGCCGGCGGTAAGGGATTTGCGGATATGGTATTTCTTCCACGGAAGAAGTTTCCGGATAAACCAGCACTTGTTATCGAATTAAAATGGGATCATAGTGCACAGGGCGCAATCACGCAGATTAAACAAAAACAATATTGTGAAAGCCTGAAAGAGTATCATGGAAACCTTTTACTGGTCGGAATCAATTACGATACCAAAAGCAGGATTCATACATGTAAGATAGAACCATTTTCTTTGTAAGAAACGGGAGGGCACTGCCCTCCCATTTCTTATAGCATTTTTTCAATTTCTTCTTTCTCCGGCATCACGCGGAGCGCGCCTTTGCGCGTCGTGATCAGAGAAGCCGCCGCATTGGCAAAACGAAGCATCTCTTTCAAATTTTTCTCTTCAAGCCCCTCCAGTCCATGCTCCAGCACATAATGCAGAACACACGCACAGAACGTATCTCCCGCACCGGTCGTCTCAATCGTATTTGGCTGAAGAAACGGCTTTGCCTCCACAATTCTGTCTTTATAATACGCCCGGCTTCCCTCTTTTCCCATGGAAACCAGTATGAGCGGAACCGGATAGCGTTCCCGTATCCAGCGGACTCCATCCGTATAATCTTCTTTACCCGTCAGCCACTGGATTTCATTATCCGATATTTTTAAAATATCACACTGTCCCAGACCATATAACACCTGTTCCCTGGCATCTTCCATGGAGTCCCAGAGCGGTTTGCGGATATTCGGATCAAAGGAAATGAGCGCGCCTGCTTCTTTTGCGACCGAGATCGCTTTTTTCGTTGCTGCGCGGACACCCGGATGCGTCATGGACAACGTTCCAAAATGAAAGATTTTTGCTCCGCGGATTATTTCCTGCGGCAGTTCTTCTTCCGTCAGCATCATGTCCGCACCAGGATTGCGGTAAAAGGAAAAATCCCGATCCCCATCCGGATACGTATGCACCAGTGCCAGCGTCGTGTGCACCTTGTCATCCTTTAAAAGCCCGGCTGCATCAATACCGACTTCCGTGATCGCATCTTCCAGCTGCTTTCCGAAAAAATCGTTTCCTACTTTTCCGATAAAAGCCGTCCTGTGTCCTAAGCGCGACAGCATTGCCAGCACATTGCACGGTGCGCCTCCCGGATTTGCCTCAAACAGCGGATTGCCCTGCCCGCTGACTCCGTTTTCGGTAAAATCAATGAGCAGTTCCCCCAAAGCCACTACGTCCATGTTCTCTTCCTCCTGTTACTTTTTATAATACAATATCATACTTTTCGACCGTAATATACATCTTTTTATCGCTGAAAAACCGGATTCCCTCTGCCTCCAAAGGGGTACAGACCGCCGTTGTTGCCACCTGCTGCCCGTCATTGATAAAAAGCTCAATGGACTGACGGTCCAGAATAAACCGCATTTTTTTAAGTCCTTTTGGATCTGCAATTTTAATTTTGCGCACGCAGACCACATCTTTTGTCACCCCACAATACGTGCGGTCAATCTCCAATATTCCTGTTCCCTTATGATAAGTAAAACTTGTCTCATATTCCTCGTCTGCGGCAAGCTGTATGGAAAAAACGTTAAAATCCTGTTCATCCATTGTAATAGTCAGATCCATCGTCCGTCCACAAATGCCGGAAAGTGCTGTCTCACCATCAATCTCTGCATGTTCATAATGACACGGATTCTTATGATACTGCGCAAGCTCCCGCACCGGCTGCTGCCAGATCTGTCCGTCTTTTACTTCCAGTTCCCGCGGAAGGGTCATCATGCCCTGCCAGTCCTGCGTATCCGGCACCACACAGGCATCCCATGACTTCATCCATGCAATCATCACACGCCGCCCATCCGGGAGAAGTGTGGTCTGAGGTGCATAAAAGTCCAGTCCGTAGTCAATCGTATGCGGTTCTTCTTTTTCAAATATATGCGAATTTTTATCATAATTTCCAAGAAAATAAACAGAATTATTTCCATTGTGGAATTCATATTTTTCCGCTTTCATATTCTGTGGGGAACAGATCAGTACATGTTTATCTCCCAGTGGGAAAAAGTCCGGACATTCCCACATCGTTCCGACTTTTCCGGTACTGTTTGCCGCAAGAACGGTCTCAAATTTCCATTCTTTTAAATCTTTGCTGGAACAGAGCACGACCTGTCCGATCTGCCTGTTATCCTTGCTTCCGACAATCAGATAATAGGTGTCCTCTTCCTTCCAGATTTTCGGGTCACGGAAATCAATCCGGCTGCAGTTTTCCGGCAGCATCTCCCCGGTCACAACCGGGTTGTTTTCATACTTTACATAATCCCTGCCATCCCCGAATGCGATGCACTGGTTCTGTCGTTCCTCTTCCCTGCCGTCCGGCAGTGTAATCTTTGTGACACCGGTATAGACCAGCACATGTTTGTTATCCGCTTCAATAGCACTTCCGGAAAAACATCCGTTCCGGTCATAGTCCTGATCCGGTGCAAGTGCTGCCGGAAGCTGTTCCCAGCTTATCATATCCGTTGTCACACTGTGCCCCCAGTGCATCGGTCCCCACTCCCTTGCATATGGATAATACTGGTAGAACAGATGGATTTTTCCATCGTAAACGGAAAAACCGTTCGGATCATTGATCCATCCGGCAGGTGCCGAGATATGAAACAACGGTCTGGTATTTTTATCGGTCTGTGCTGCTTTTTCTGCCTCATATGCTCTTGCTTTTTTTAACATCTCACTCATACAAATTCTCCTGTTTATTTTTCTTCTTTCAATGACTCCTGATACTGATCGAAATATTTCTGTTTGATTGCCAGATAATCGGAAAGCCCGTATTTCTCCATTTTCTTTAAATAGGAATCCCACTCTTTGTCGATTCCGCCATTTAAAATCCAGTCTGCTTTTTTCTGCTCCGCATATTTTTTAATATCGGTATCATACTGGGATACTTTATTGGTATCGTCAATACTCATAAACACATTCGGATATACATACTTGCTTTTCATATCCTTCAGATATGTTTCATGCATATTGTCCAGACGCCATTTGGCATCCGCCGGCTGTGTGACATACACATCATAATACTCATTGAGAACTGCAAGCGGACCGTTGACAGACTGCGCCTCACGTACCTCTACCGGTGACTGGTCGCCCAGATCCAGATGCTTCAACATTTCACCGCCATCTTTATTTGTGGACAGTTCAAAAATATTAAACGAATCCTTTTCCCCATAACTTCCCCAGTTATTCTGCGGGGACTGAAGCGGCGCATACATCTGATCAATCCAGGCTGCCGCCAGTGCCGTGTTCCGACAGCTGGATGTAAGCACACAGCGGCCTCTGTCAAAACCACTTGTTTCACTGTTATTCTGTCTTGTGATATTTCTGGCTCCCTCCGGACCGGTCAGTGCCGGAAGCATCACATAATCGGTATTATTGTCAATATTTGCAATATCCCAGGTAAAGCAGAGACCGTAACGGTGATTTTTACCTTTTGCCACATAGGTTGACCACTCCTGCGTAAATGCCTCCGGATCTACAAGATCTTCTGTTACCAGCTTATGCAGCCATTCGATGCCTTCTTTGTAACCTTCCTGCACGGTCGTATAAATCACGGTTCCGTCATCTTTTACGGCAAAATGATCGCCCGTATCTCCATATCCTTCGCCAAATCCGTTGATGAGAATCGCCGGATCCTGATCGCCATTGTTGATGATAAATGACATCGGAATCACATCTCCCTCGATATCAAACTGTTTTTTCAGATCATCCGCATGATCCCGGAACGCAATCAGCACCTGTTCCAGTTCATCGGTTGTCGTTGGAATATCCAGTCCCAGATAATCCAGCCACTTTTTATTGATATAAGGAATATCCCCGATTGCCTGAATGGCTTCTTTCCCTGCGCCAAGCTGCTCAATCCACGGAAATGAATAAATATGTCCGTCCGGTGCGGTACACATCGTCCGGTATTCCGGATATTTCTCAAAGACCGCCTGAAGGTTTGGCATATATTTGTCAATCAGATTTTCCAGCGGAATAATAATTCCCTGCTTTGCATAACGAAGCAGATCATAATCGCTCATTCCTGCATTAAACAAACCATCCGGAAGGTTTCCAAACTGTGCCAGTGCCAGATTCTTTTTATCGGAAAACTGGTCTGCCACAAAACAGGTCCAGTCAATATGTACATTCGTCTGTTTTTCGAGTCTCTTAAAAATAATCCGCTCGTTCGGATTCTGCGTAGAGGTTGCCGGAGCACTTGTGATAAATGATAATTCTGCCTGTTCTTTCAGTGGAAACTGCACTTCTGAAACCGGTATATCCGGATTGATCTCTGCCTCCAGATGCTGCTCTTTTCCGCATCCTGCCACGCCGGTCATCATAGCAAATGCCAGTCCGAGTGCCAGGCATTTTTTAATTTTTCTCTTCCACATATCTGTACCTGTCCTTTCTGCTTAACCTTTTACCGATCCAACCATAACACCTTTATCAAAGTACTTCTGGAAAAATGGATACATAATAAGCAATGGTAAACTTGATACTACAATTGTTGCGTATTTTAACTGTTCGGCAACTTTTGCCATCTCCGCGGTACTCTGAATGTCCGCGATCATGCCCGGCTGCGGTGTATTCTGTACCAGAATGGAACGCAGAACCAGCTGCAGTGGCTGTAAGTTTGCATCATTTAAGTAAATCATCGCATCAAAATAACTGTTCCACATACCGACAAAAGACCACAGTGCCAGCACCGCGATAATCGGTTTGCACACCGGCATCATAATCTGGAAGAAATGCTGGATCTCATTTGCCCCGTCAATTGCGGATGCCTCCCGCAGTTCTTTTGGAATGGACTGATAGTACGTTCTTGCCAGAATCATATTCCAGACATTAAATGCTCCCGGAATGAGAATTGCCCACACGGTATTTACCATATGAAGCTGATTGATCAAAATAAACGTCGGGATCATTCCACCGCCGAAAAACATGGTGATTAGAAAAATCACGTTAAAAAATTTTCTTCCGACAAATTCTTTTTTCGACATCGGATACGCTGCTAACAATGTGACAAATACGGAAATTGCCGCAAATGCCAGTGAATACAAAAACGAATTTAAAAATCCGCGCCAGATCATTCCGTTTTCCAGTACACGCCGGTATGCATCCAGTGTCCAGTCTTTGATGTGAAAACTCAGTCCCTGATTATTCAATACCGTCGGGTCCATAAAAGATGCTAAAACAACATAGACCAGCGGAACAACAATTGAAAGAACAAACAGTCCAAGAATGGCATAACCGATTCCAAGCACCAGCCGGTCTGTCCGTGAATATTTCATTTTACTAACTGTTTCCATTTCACGTTCCTCCTATAATCCTTCTCCATCGTTTAATTTCTTTACCACCCAGTTCACAAATATAAGCAGGATCACATTGATCACCGAATTAAACAGTCCCACTGCCGTAGAATAACCGTAATCGCCATTCAAAAGACCTATCCGGTATACATAGGTTGATAAAATTTCAGAAGCCGGTAAGTTCATATCTGTCTGTAATGCATATGCCTTTTCAAAGCCGATGCTCATAATGTTTCCGGCCTGTAAAATAAACTGGATCACGATAATATCCTTGATTGCCGGAAGTTCCACATACCAGATCTGCTGCAGAAGATTTGCACCATCCACAATGGCTGCCTCTTCCAGTTCCTTGCTTGCATTGGATAATGCTGCAGTATACATGATGGATGCCCATCCTGCTCCCTGCCAGATTCCGCTTGCAATATAAATGGTACGGAATGCGGACGGCATGGTCATCCAGTTTGTATTCGTTCCCAGCAGACGGTTTAACGGTCCTACCGGAGATAAAAACATACGCACCATACCACAGAGCACGATGACGGAAATAAAATTCGGTGCATAGATCAGCAGCTGGATTTTTTTCTTAATCCCCGCCTTGCGGATACGGTTCAGTAAAAGTGCCAGAATAATTGGTATCGGAAAACTCCAGAGAAGTCCAAAGATACTCAGCTTTAATGTGTTCAGCAGGTAGTTCATAAAATCCGGTGATGATAAAAATCTCTGGAAATATTCCAGCCCCACCCACGGGCTTCCCAAAACTCCTTTAATGACATTGTAATCCTCAAATGCAATCAGAAGTCCTCCCATCGGAAGATACTTGAAAATGATTGTGAGTAACAGTGCCGGCATCAGAAAAAAAACATACAGCTGCCAGTTTTTCTTTATATAAGACAGCTTACTCCCCATGGTTTGTTTTTTCGCAGAGCCGACTTGTTTTGCCAGTTTTTTCATGCGATTGCTCCTCCCTTTTCATCGTATTACTCGTTCTGCTTTGATGTAATCGGTAAAGTAACCGGTTACTTTATATTCTGATAGTACTACAAAGTTTCCGATATGTCAACACTTTTATTTATTAAAGTAACCGATTACGTAACCAGTTATTTTTTCATTGCTATTTTTCTTTCCGGTTGTTATACTATGGATAAAACAGATAAAGGAGACAGCTTTCAGATGGGAAAGAAACAGGTAACATTTGCAGATATTGCAGCATATACGAATTTTTCAAAGACAACCATTTCCAGATATTTTAATCATCCGGACTCCCTGACGCTTGAAAATCAGGAGAAAATTTCACAGGCTCTTGATACTCTGGGTTACAAAAAGAATAAGCTTGCAAAGGTTCTTGCCAATGGAAAGAGTGAATTTATCGGAATCATTATTCCGAACCTTTATCTGCACTATTATTCTGAAATGCTTACACAGATTCTTTCCAGCTACCGCGATTTTCATTATAAATTTCTCGTATTCGTCAGCGACAACGGACCGTCCGAGGAGGAACAGTACATTGATGAACTGATGGCATACCAGATTGAGGGCCTGATCGTGTTAAGTCACACTCTTTCTTCCGAAAAACTGGCTTCTTACCAGATCCCTGTCATTGCCATTGAGCGCGAAGCCGAACATATCTGTGGCGTAACCAGCGACAATTATATGGGTGCGCTCCAGGCGGCAACACTTCTGATCCGGGACAAATGCGATGTACTGATTCACGTTAATGCGGATGTTCCAAAGTCCATCCCTGCCTATGACCGTATCCGTGCCTTTGAAGATACCTGTCAGGAATATCACGTTCCTTATGAACTGAATTTAAATGTAATAGGGGATTCTTATCAGGACATTTTTGCACAAATGAAACACATTTTCTCTGATATTGATGAGAAGTATCCATGCAAAAAAAAGGGGATTTTCCTCGCCAATGATACCTATGCAAATATGTTTTTAAACCTGATTTTCCAAAAATACGGATGCTTTCCTGACAGTTATGAACTGGTCGGATTTGACAATTCCCCGATTGCAAACGAGGCAATTCTGCCTATCACAACGGTCGGACAGCAGATCGACCTGATCGCCAAAACCGCAATGGAACTTCTGGTGCAGCAGATGGAAGAACGAAAAAAAAGAAGACCGGTTTCTCTTTCGAAACCGATCCATAAACAGATTACACCGGTACTGATCCGCAGGGATACGACCAGCTGATTTTTTATAAATTTATGATTTTTCTTTCTGCTCCATCCCCGTATGCGTCAGATCCTTCACCCACTTATATTTCCGAAAATGATAGAGCGTCCACGGAATTTTTCCAACCTCATCAATACAGGTACACGCGTATACGACAATCACCGGCCAGTGGAATCGGTAAGTTCCAAGCACAGCAAGTGGAATCGCGATTCCCCACATTGTTACGGCAAGGCTGTACACATCAAACATTGTATCACCGCCGGAACCAAACACGCCATTGATGGTAATTTCGTTGACGGAGCGGCCAATCATATAGACGCAGAGCACAACAAACATTCCCTTTAAATATACGGCTGCCTGCGGTGTCAGTTTGACAAAATGCAAAATAAACGGTGCCGAAATTCCCATGAGAACCATCATGGCAACTCCGCACACAAAGGAAATCTTCATCATCCGCGTACCATATAATTTCCCCCGTTTTAGGTTGCCGGCACCAAGCTCATTTCCGACCATAATCCCCGCCGCACCGGAAATTCCGGCACTCAGGCAGCAGATGATATCACGGACAACCGCCGCCACAGAATTGGCAGCGGCCGCGTCTACTCCCAGATGTCCCATAAAAGAAGAATACGAAGTAAATCCGACTCCCCAGAACAGGGACGCACCGAGAATCGGCATTGCGCATTTCCGGAAATCCCGTGCCAGTTCCCGGTTTCTTTGAAACAGACGGGTCAGATACGGACGGATGTAGCCCGGACGGCTGGAAATCAGGATACAACAGGCCAGTTCTATCATCCTTGCGCTTAATGTCGCTGTTGCTGCACCCCGGACACCCATCGGAGTAATACCCAGTTTTCCGTAGATCAAAATGGCATTCAGTGCAATATTGATCCCTACCGTAGCAGAACTGATCAATGCCGTTGTCAATGCGTGCTCGCTGATTTTCATAACCACCAGATAGCATTGGGAAATTCCTGTAAGCAGATAAGAAAATCCGGCAATCCGCAGATACTGCACGCCATAACCGATCAATACCGGTTCATCCGTAAAAAACAGCATCAGATACTGTGGAAAACAGATACAGGCAATGAAAAATGCAATCGACACCAGACCACAAAGCCGCAGTGCCATACAGAAAATATCATCCAGCGTTTTGATATTGCCCCTGCCCCAGTACTGTGCCCCGAGAATCGCCAGTCCACCTGTTGCTGCTGAAAGAAGCATATTCTGGATAAACTGAATCTGCGTGGCAAGCGAAACTGCCGACATGTAATTCTGGTCCATCCCTCCGAGCATAAACGCATCTGCCACGGCAACCAGTGCCAGCATCAAGTTCTGCAGCATCATCGGAAGCATAAGACTCCAGAGTTTTTTATAAAAAATCGTATCGTTTGTAAACATAAAATTCTCTCTTTTTTCCTGTGTCATTTCATCTCAATCCATTTATTATATTGCCTTTTTCATCATTAAGCAACATCAATCATTGCCACTTGCCTCTATACCTGTATATAAAGTTTTGTTTCTTCGGAAAAAAGAATTGTGACGCGAAAAAAGCCGCCGCAGGAAAAATACCTGCAACGGCTCAAAAATCAGGGGATATTTATAAAGGATTACGCAATGGTAATATATTTCTTTTCTTCCGTCTTTGTCTTATCTTCCTTTGGAACAAACAGGGTAAGAATACCGTTCTGGAAACTTGCCCGGATATCTTCCTGGCGGAGATACTCGCCCACATAGAATGATCTCTGGCAGCTTCCGGTATAACGCTCGCGGCGCAGATACTTACCTTCCACGGTCTCTTCTGCACTCTTGGCTGCACTGATCGTCAGATAGCCTTTGTGCAATGCTGCCTGCACTTCTTCTTTCTTATAACCAGGCAGTTCCATCTGCAGCTCATATCCGTCTGCCAGTTCTCTGATATCTGTCTTCATCAGATTCTGTGTATTCTGCGGTGCCTGCTGCTTCGGGGCTTTCTTGTTATATTCACTATCGTCATACCATGGGTTAAAAAATGTATCAAATAAATCGTACATAAGTCATTTCCTCCTGTAAACGTTTTGTTCTTTGTTTATGCCCCTATTATAGCACGTTATTAGCACTCGTCAAGTAGGAGTGCTAATAAAATTTCTAAAAATTTTATTAAGTCCCGGTTTCAAAGAATTTCCGGATTCTTTCCACATCCGTTTTTCGCAGATCCCCATGAATATTGGATTCAAACGTTACATACTCATAATCTTTCTGATATTTCTTTAACTGTTTTACCAGCTTATCCGCCTGTTTTTCATATGCCTGCAGATCTATTTTTTCATATTCTGAAACCCCTGATTCCGCTTCGAAAACGGTCTGCCCTACTGCGGATCGGAGGAAGCATTAAAACAGATCATACAGATTTTTTACAACACCATCGACAGCAAATCCAAAAAGATTGAACAATGTCTAAAGGAACAATTAATAAAGGATTATACGATTGAAGTCCACGCATTAAAAAGTTCCGCATTGCTGATCGGTGCCCCCGGTCTGTCCGAAGCTGCAAAGGAACTGGAAATGTATGGAAATGCACAAAATCTTGCTGCACTTGAAGAAAAAACAGGACCGATGCTTGCCATGTACCGAAGTCTTAAGTCCCTCCTGCGTCCTTATGTGGAAGATAACGAAAGCAGCAAAAAGGAAGTTTCTTCTGATGACTGGATTACCGTTCTTGAGCAGATGCATCAGTGTGTAGAACAGTTTGACATGGATGGCGTGGATCATGCCATGGAAACCATGGATACGTTTCAGACACCTGATAAGCTCAAAGACCTGATGGAACAGCTGCGGGTCTGCGTTGCAGATGTGGAAATGGAAGAAATTATGAAATTAACTGATACAATGGTCAATTTATTACAATAAAAGGAGAGACATTATGCACGAAATAAAAAGCCCATTTCTCATCCTGATGGAGGAACAAAGTTATCTCGCACAATCATTAGAAAGTGCTTTTGAAAAACAAAATGTCAAAGTAAAAATTGTAACGATAGCAGAAGCCAGCAGCATTGTCATCTCGGAAAAACCAAGTGGTTACCTGATCTGCACAAGCCCGGAGCTTTTAAAAAAAGCGGTCAGCGTAAAAGTAATGGTTGACCAGGCGATAAAAAACAAGACTCCGGTATTTATTATGGGAAACATAGATGAACTGGAACTGCTGTGGGAGACCCTCCCACAGCAGATGGTCATGGATGTGTTCACCCGCCCGATTACGGTGGGCGATATGGTCGATAATGTCTGCACACAGATGAACGATTTCTATCAGCTGAAAAAACGCACGATTCTGGCTGTGGATGATTCCGGTATTATCCTGCGCAAAATCAAGGCACTGCTTGAAGACACCTATCAGGTTGTACTGGCAAACTCCGGTGCAATGGCGATCAAATACCTGACCTTAAACACCCCGGATCTGATTCTGTTGGATTATGCCATGCCAATCGTTGACGGCAGCCAGATCATGCAGATGCTCCTGGAAGATCCGGAATTTCACCATATTCCGATCATATTTCTGACTGGAAAAAATGATGCAGAAACCGTAAAAAATGTCATGTCTTTAAAACCAGATGGTTATTTATTAAAGAGCATGAATCCTCAGAAACTGCACGCGGCAATTGATGACTTTTTTGCATCACGGGGCAAATAAACCGGTTACGATACCCATCGCTTTTTGCGGTGGGTATATTGATATCCCACAAAAATGCTCCCTGCAGGCGAACGTTTTCCCTGCTGAAAGAACCGCATCATTTTCTCTAACGCTTTTATCGCACGGATAAATTTCTAAAATACTATTCTGCTTTATTACAGCAGGCAATTCCCAGCCCGTCCGGTCCAATATGACAGGACAGCCCCAGCGACAGATTATCGCACATGACATCCATACCCAGAAAGCTTTCTTTGATCTGCCGTATCCACTCTTCCGTTACTTCTGCGGTAGAACTTGATGCAGCCATAAGATATAGTTTTCCTGCTTCATAAGCCTCCTTAAAATTCGTCTCAAATTCTTTTTTCATTGCGTCTATCATTGCTTTTCTCGCATTTTTCATTCCACGGCACTTCTGATAGACATCTAACTTTCCTACGCCAAATTTCATAACCGGCTTAATCTTCAGCACATCTGCTGCCACAGCTGCAACAGAACTGATCCGTCCACCCTTTTTCAGATATGTCAGCGTGCTGAGCCCCACATAAATGACCATATGCTCTCTGTTTTTTTCGAGAATATCTTTAATTTTCTGTGCACGGTATCCTTTCTCTGCAAGCTCCACGGCATCGAGAACCGAACGGTGCATCGGCGTAGACACGCGTCCATTATCTACAACAAATACTCTTCCAGCATACGGCTCCTCCTGTGCCATTGCCTGTGCCGTCATGCAGGAACCGCTCAGACCGCTGCTGATCGGAATATAGACAAGTTCTTCATATTCCTGCAGCATGGCTGACCACATATGCATCACACTCTCCGGTGACGGCTGGGATGTTGCCACATCCGCACCTTTACGAAGCATTTCATAAAATTCCTCTCTGGAAATATCCACCCCTTCACGATATAATTTTTCATCAATATAAAAAGGCATTGGCAGTACGGCAATCCCCAGCTTAGATGCTTCATTTTCTAAGATGCCACTGTGGCTGTCTGTCATGATTCCTGTTTTTTTCATAGAATAGTCCTGTCCTTTATCGTTTTGTTTTAGTATAACACAAAGCAGGGGACAATTATACTGCTGGCGTAAACTGTAACAAATATTTCCCCAGTTCCTCCAAAATTATCTGCTGGCTCTCCCGAGTGTGAATCAGTGCATAATAATTTCTTCCGTATTTTGCCTGTCTCTCCTCTTCCCGGATTCCTACGGCTTTTCCCTTTTCCGTCACACGCTTTATCTTTTCTTCTCCCTGCACGGTTTCCTCAAGATATCCTTTTTCCACAAGCAGCTGATTGATAAATGAAGCGGTCAGTTTCTTTCGATCCTTCTCTTCGCAGAGCGCATTGATCCGGTTTGTCAGTTCTGAAAGCATACAGGTGTCGGTCAGTTCCACCTCATCAAGTTTTTCCGGAGCGATATAAAACGGCAGCTTCTTTTTTCTTGCCGGAGCTGCTGTCGTGGTGTCTACTGTCATGCCGGAAAATGCCTCCGCTGTGGCGGTATCTCCACCATGCTCGTTCAAAAATGCTGTGATAACCTGCGTAAAACGCGCACCGTAACTTTCGATTTTCTGTGCACCCATTCCGTACACGGCTGCCATCGCGGTGGAATCCACAGGACATTTCGCACACATATCTTTCAGCGTTTTATCGGAGCAGATAATATACGGCGGCACCCCTTTTTCTGCTGCAAGTTCTGTCCGGCATTTGCGAAGCTGTTCAAACAATTCTTGTCCTTCCGGTGTCAGACCGGCAAGCTGCAATGCCTTTTTCTTTGCCTTTCCTGTCTGAATATAGGTTTCCTCTGCGTCCTCCTCCACAACAACACAGTTACTGCATTTCTCACAAATACAGGGGCTGTTGTCCCCGAAATAGGACAAAATGAACTGACGCAGGCACTGATCCGTCTCACAGTAACGGATCATCTCATTGAGCTTCCGCTGTTCATTCGCCCGAACTCTTGGATCATCTGCCGCTGCCTGTCCCGAAGTCGCTTTATACTGCAAAAGCCGTTTGTTGATCATGATATCCTGTTTGGAGAAAAATAATACGCACTCCGCTTCTTCTCCATCACGTCCGGCACGCCCTGCCTCCTGATAGTAATATTCCAGACTCTGCGGCATATTGTAATGAAGCACATAGCGCACATTGGATTTGTCGATTCCCATGCCAAATGCATTGGTTGCAACCATCACACGGATTCGGTCATACGTAAAATCATCCTGATTCTTTTTCCGTTCTTCTAAAGACAGACCTGCATGATAGCGCCCCGCCGCAATACCATATTGCAGCAAAAGGGCATACACACTGTCCACATTTTTTTTCGTGGCACAGTAGATGATTCCACTCTCATCCTCATGCCTTTTCACATAATTTAAGATACTGTTGTCCGTCTCTTTTCCGCCCTTGCGGTTGACCACACGGAAGAACAGATTCGGACGGTCAAATCCTGTCACGACGGTCACCGGATTCTGCAAATGCAAACTTGCGGTAATATCCTGCTTGACGCGCTCTGTGGCGGTCGCGGTAAATGCACTGACAACCGGACGGTCTGGCAGTTTTGCAAGAAAATCTGCAATTTCAAGATAGCTCGGCCGGAAATCCTGTCCCCACTGGGAAATACAGTGTGCCTCATCCACTGTCACCATGGAAATGTCGGCATAATATGCAAAGTCGAGAAAACGCGCGGTGTTGAGCCGCTCCGGTGCCACATAGATAATTTTGTATTTTCCCTGCGCTGCATAGGCAAGCGCAGCGTGTATCTGGTTTTCCGTCAGGGAACTGTTGATGTAGGCTGCATGCACACCTGCCTGATTCAATGCCTTGACCTGATCTGACATGAGTGAAATCAGTGGGGAAACCACAAGCGTAATTCCCTCAAGCATCAGCGCCGGAACCTGATAACACAGGGATTTCCCCGCGCCTGTCGGCATAATGCCAAGGACATCCTTTCCCTGCAGGATTCCGTCCATCAGTTCCTTCTGTCCCGGCCGCAGGCTGTCGTATCCAAAATAATGTTTTAATGTTTCGAGTAAATTCAATTGGTTCTCCTTGTTGTGTTTTTTGCTGCTGTCCAGATGATCTTTCCTGTTTAATGCTAAGTGAACAGGAACAAATGATCATCTGTATACAGTAAAATTTAAAAATTACTTGACTGTAAAATGAAATGGGGGTATTCTTTTTATATTAAGAAATGGGTTTTCACCGGGTAGGGTTTATGCCTGACAGGACTTGCTCGTTTCTTTTTTTATTTCCAGAACATCATACAGGTACTTCTTTCCACTGGAAGCGTGCCGTATCAATAATCGACCTGTAAAGATATTATATCTGTCCACTTCCCCATGATCATTATATACTGGCAATGCAAATCTCGTATCATACCGATACCAGCCCATCTTCGCATCGCGCGCATGTTTTGCTTTGCGGTTATGTTCAAATACACCATTAGAAGCTATCTCTATCATTTCCGGTAAAATCTGTACTGCATTTGCTTTTGCCTTTGCATTCATCCCTCTTAATTTTTTCGTGTAAACAGATCCTGCATATTCCCCTGGCAATTCTGTTCCTATAAAAACAATTTCTTTATCTTCTGCAATACTATAAACCTCACCAACATATTTTCTGAGATATTTTTCGACATCATCCCAGGCTATTTTCTTTCCCTTAAATATAATATCATTTATCACAACAATTTTGTTTCCATCTGCATCTTTTACAACAGAAATATTGCGTTTTGTCCCCTCACTCATGCATGTTTCCTTTATTTTTCTGCAGCTCATCGTAATAAGCTTTATACCGGTACGCTGTCCTACGGCTGATTTCCCCCTGTGCAGCAATTTCCATAATTGTCATCCCACTCTCATATTTTACAGCAAAATCCCGGTAAGAAGTCATCCATGCTTCGTCATGCTTTTTCCTCCCGCCGGTATTGCGATTTTTATATACTTCGAGTTCCGCCCGAAGCTGTTCGTTTTCCTGTTCCAGTTGCGCAATTCGCTGCAATGCACTTTTCAATGTTGTAATTGTCATATGCCTCCCGTGCCACTTTTGTTTTTGACACGATTATAATCAATTTGCTTTCATGTGTCAATATCTGTTTCTGACACATTTTCAAAAAATAATTTATAATGAAAGTGTAACAAAACAAACAAAAATTCTATTTATATATAGATTGCGCAATACGAGGAGGTGAAACAGGAAAATGCAAAAGAATACTCCACTTGAAACGATGTACATGGAGTATGCAAATACCGTAAAACATTTTTTAATTTCCTTATGCGGCAATTTTGATCTGGCAGAAGACCTGACACAGGAGACCTTTTATCAGGCATACAAATCAGCGCACCGTTATAACGGAAACTGTAAAATTTCGGTCTGGTTATGTCAGATTGCAAAACACTTATATTTTGATTATCTGAAAAAAGAGAAACATAAAACCACAGTCGGAATCGAACATTTAGAATCTTTTGAAGCAGTAAACAATCAGAGGAATCTTGAGGACACGTATCTCATAAAAGAAGAAACCAAAAAATTGCTATCTGCTTTAAGACAGGTAAAGCACCCTTATGGACAAGTGTTCTGGCTGCGTGCATACGAGGAAATGAGTTTTAAAGAAATCGGAGAAATTTTTGACAAAAGTGAAAATTGGGCGCGCGTTAACTATTTCCGTGCAAAAACAAAGATCAGAAAGGTAATTGAAGATGAAAATAACATGTGATATCTTAAGAGATTTAATGCCATTATATGTTGATGACGTCTGTTCTGACGACAGCCGAAAACTTATTGAAGACCATATAAATCATTGCAGCAAATGTCAAAACGAACTGGCAGCCATGAAAGATCCGATCGAATGTCCCCCACTTAGTGAAGTCGGAGACAGTAAGACTCCATTTTTTAAAATCAGAAAAAAAGTCCGGATCAAAATGATTGCTGCAATTATTTCTACCGCGTTTCTTGTAATGACTGCTATGTTTGCCATTCAGGAAGTAGGAGTACTTCACGACTTTTTCTCCCCTATGGATATAGCATTCATAGATAACAACCATGGTTCGGATGAATGGTTTCAAGTACGCATAAATGACGGTGATTATTTGATTTTTTCATCTGTTTTTTATAAAAAAGAAGTAATAAATGACATAAACAATCCCTATGATATAACCATACGCATTCTAGATGAGAACCAAACAATTGTTTTAAAGGATACAACTATTAAACTTGGAGAATCCATAAATTTACATTGTTTGAAATACAATAAAAATTACATTGTGCAGGTAAAATGTAAACCCGGAAGATATAATTTAAATTTTACATAATCCATCACTTAATGATGATTTTAATGCTTTATGCTATTAAAATAAAAAATGGCATCGGTTAGGCTGCTCTAACCAATGCCATTTTTGAATGGAATATCCCCGTTTTGAAATTTTTCTCATGCCCCTCTTTCCACATGGACTTTGCAAATTTCTTTTCATCAAATTCTGTTAACAGCATATGACGCACCTCGCTTCGATTCTTAAGCAAAACATCCTTTAAAATGTCATGCCGGATACAATACGATATGGATTCATTCATTCGGCATTGTGTCCACTGTTTACATTAAGTATCCGGGTCTTGCATTCTAATGCTGGACATATACAAAAAAAGTCACTTGTTATGTCCCTCTTTCCTCTAGTGCTGGGACATATAGACAAAAAGTTATTTGTTATGTCCCTCTTTCCTCTAACACCGGGACATATAGTGGAAAAGTCTCTTGTTATGTCCCCCTCTCCATCAGCACCGGGACATATAGACAAAAAATCATTTACGATGTCCCGTTAGTGCTGTCTTGTGGGACATACAAAACAATTTTTTCTATATATGTCCCAGCTAGATAAAAAAGAAGGACATAATCAAGAACTTTTTCTGTATATGTCCTTCAACCTCCCCATTGCCCTCATTTTACCTGACCGTCAGTTGTCTTACCACTTCCTCAAACCGTTTCGTATGCTGCCTGATATCCTCCTGCGAAACTCCATAATACCGGTACACCTTCCGGAAATCCGCCCCATATCTGCGCATCACCCGCGTCGAGCCGGATGCGGAGCCACTGAAACTTTCATATATTTTTTCTATTGATATACTCATCTCAAAATCCCGGCCTGTTTTCCGGTACAGATGAAAATCAATATCAAACTCTGTCTTTGGAACTGCCCGCGCAGCCTCGGTTCTCTGTTCAACCTGCTTCATAAACTCCATTGCACTTTTTTCATCCCACTGCTGCGGCCTTTGGGGCTCCGTGAGATCTCCAAGCAGTTCCGGACAATATTGCAACAGAAACGCTACTCGCAGATTGGAATATTCTGTCTGGTATGTTTCATCCGATGGACTTACTTCGGTATACCCCAGTTCCCTGACCAGATAATCTGCCACCTCATCCACCGTGTGCGGATCTGCCCTCAGGAATTTGATCACACGCTTTCGCCGGAAGTCATACATGGTCTTTTCTATCTTCTGTCTTAACGATTTCTTTTCGCCTTTTCCGGCAATAAAAACGGATGTCGGACCATCGGATTTTCCTATTATACGAATATTGTCTGCTGTCTTTTTCATACCAATTACTCTTTGAACCTTTCCTTATCCAGATGCCAGGTCACTTATTGTAATGTCCTCTTGAAAAATGCAATGATCTGCTGCCATACTTCATCCTGGAAAAACATCAGGTCCGCATGCTCTGCACCATCAAGCGCAAGCAATGTCACATCACAGCCGGCTGCTTCTAACGCATCATACAATTCCTCACTCTGCGAAAAAGGCACGGTACTGTCTTTGGTTCCATGAATCAGCAGGAATGGCGGCGCATCCGGTGTCACTTTGGAAACCGGGGAATTCTCATAAGCTTCCTGCGGATGTGTCATAACATTAAATCCCATCAGCAGCGACTCTGAAGACATGGCTGCCTTTTCCACATCATCATATGGAAAATGGGACGCATCGGTCGGCGGATACCACGGACAGGCCGCCTGTACCTGACTGGAATACTCCAGATACTCACCTGTATCCAGTTTTTTATCCCGATCCAGTGCTGCCATACATGTCAGATATCCTCCTGCAGATTCTCCCATCACACCAAATTTTTCACTGTTAATCCGATATCTTTTTGCATATGCACGAAGATATCGGATTGCTGCCTTGATATCACACAGCTGCATCGGATGCGTTCCCTCGTTGGATGTCCGGTACTCTACGCTGGCAACAACAAACCCTTCCTGCGCCAGTGTGCCCAGATATGCCAGATGCGCTGCTTTGTCCATGCGCTGCCATGCGCCACCGCAAATCCATACAATACATGGATATGTCTTTCCTTCCCCGTCCTCCGGATAGATGAGATCCAGTTTGAGATCTCTCCGGCAATGACCGAACCAGGAATCAACCTGCGCATAAGTAATGTCTGTTGTCACAACATATTGTGGTTTTGTGGTTTCCGGTTTTAATATTTTCTTCATTATAATTTTCCTCGTTTCCGATGTAAAATTTCCTTTTCCTATATTTAAAGGGTTTCATATTAGTCTATACTAACCACGTCTTAACTTATCTTCGGACAATTATCAATCCAAATGAAACTGTGCGACAAAATCCCGGATCACATTGACGGACTGTGTGCACTCCTGCAGCTTGTCGTAACCCTCGGTTACAAGGTTCTGCGTACTGCCGGATTTCTCGGCAATACCGCTGATTCCATCTGTGGACTGTTCCACCATGGAGTTGATCTCTGATACGGTAGAAGAGATCTCTCCAATGTGCTGCTCTAATGCATCCACTGCTTCTTTTGTCTGCTGCATGATCTGCTGGAATGTGTCCGCATCGGCATGATACTGCTCCCCCACCTGTGCGAAATGCTCATAATCCCCAAGAACGGTCTGTTCCAGAAATTCCATAATCGTTGTGAGGCATTCGGTCATATTGGAAACCGAACTGTTGACCTCTCCTACAATCTCGTCAATTGTGGAAACGGTATCCAGTGTCTGCGTTGCCAGATCTCCGATTTCGGAAGCAACAACCGCAAATCCCCTGCCCGCTTCACCAGCCCTGGCTGCCTCAATATTGGCATTTAATGCCAGAAGGTTTGTCTGGGAAGAAATCTGTTTGATGTTGTCTGTCAGCGCATTGATCTTCTGTACGGATTTCGCCTGCTCCACAGCGGCATCCGTCTTCTGTTTCATGACCGCATACATCTGGTCTGTCTTGTGGCGGGACTCCGTACTGATCCGCTCCATCTCTCCGGCACGCTCCTGAATCTGTCCGGAATTTTTCTCTCCATCCTCTGCAAGCCGCTGGATATTGTCGGAACTTTCTCTCATAATTCCAACGTTTTCCACAATGTGCGCCGCATTTGCACTGGTCTCTTCCATCCCGGCTGCCAGTTCCTGCGTAGCCGCCGAATTGTCCTCCGCATAAGCGCTGTTCTGTTTCATAAGCTGGTTTAAATTTCCGGTATTTGTTTCCAAAACCTGCTGCGTCTGCTGCAGGTTTTCCATCATCGCCCGGAGCTTCTTTCGCATATCGTGGATCTTTGTTGCCATATCCCCGATTTCATCCTTCTGCTTCCGCAGCTTTGCTCCAGCCTCTGTCGGGCGGAAATCCAATGCAGCGGTCTGCTCAATCACAGAAGTCAGCTGACGGATTGGCTTTGTTAAGCCGGTACCCATAACAATACCAATCACTGCCGAGAGAATAAATGCAACAATCATTGCAAGAATAATCATCTTTGCAAGTCCGTATGCCTCGGAATAAATCTCCGACACCGGTGCCGTAAGCACCAGCTTCATGCCATTGTCCAAATTGTAAAATGCAAATTTCTTGTTTACATTTTTATAGGAATAATCCATCGTCTTTCCCTGATTACCGTCATCTCCGATAAAATCCGCACTCTTAGAAAGCGAGGAATCCAGATCGGAAAGCTTTGTGCCCTCATCCGCATTTTTGTGGTACATGACTGCTGCCGATGCATCCGTCAAAAATGCATATCCACTCTGGTATACTTTTGTCTCGTCAACCAGATCGGTAATCTGTGAAAAATCAATATCCATACCAACAATACCGATCGATGTTCCATCTTCTGCAAACAATGGCACAACGTATGAGATCATATAAATATTGATATTTTCATTCATGTACGGTGACATCCAGATAGCTTCCTTTGCCTGTACCGGAAGGTAATACCAGCCGACATGCTCCACATCGCTTTCATCATACATGGAAAAATCCGTCGGTGTCAGGCACTGCAGTTCACTGTCAACTGACTGGCGCTGTGCAAAGACACCGGATGTCGGATTGGAGTAATCCGGGTTATACCGCAGATATGCCGTCACTGCCCCATTTGTATGGTTTGCAAAATCAAGCACCGCCTGCTGTACCGTCTCGGTGTATGTATCCGCATAATCCTTGCTCTGCCGGAACGAATCATAGTCAAAATTACTCATTGCAACTTCACTGAGCGTATCCACCGACTGCTCAATCTTCTGAATCGTGGAATTGATCTCTTCGGTCTTCTTCTGCCCGGTAAGCTGCATCATGGTCATTGCATCTTTTCCGGCTGTCCGCACAGAATTTGAAATTACAATCACCCCGATCAGCACCGATGTAAAAAGAGAACAGATCAAAATAGATGCTATAAGCTTTGTCCGTACTGATTTCATAATCCTTTGCCTCCCAAACTCATTTTTTCTGTTGTTTTTATAAGTAGTCCCCTTATGTATTCCGAAAATCATCCAGTACCGGTATCTGCAGAACGGTATCCCGGTAATTTTCACTTTCCATTATAACATACCATGCTGAATTTTTTAGATGTAATCGGAAATATATGGAATTTTATGAAACAGTACATCATCCAGACGGTCTACCGCTTCCTGCTTCCCTTCAATGCGTTCAAGGGCATACAGACGCTCAGCCGTTTTATATCCCAGTAAAAGGGTAGTCAGCGTACCTATCTCCATTTTTAACTTATACTCTGCCGGTTCATCGGTCAGCATACATTTTCCATCGGAAAAACAGAGCCGGAAACTGCGGTTGTTCCACAAAAGCAGGTGATCCTCTATTTCAAGTTCGATATACAGTGTTCCGCCATCCGGATCACATGGATAATCCTGTAAAAAGCTCTCGATATCAATAATGCGTCCCATGGCATACGGCCGGATCGTTTCCTTGATATCCCCATCATCCATCTCAAACGCAATCGGTTCGCTGAAATAGGTATAGCCATGCACCGCATCGATCATGGAATCATGCGCGTGGATATACTCCCACAGCCCTTTTTTTGCCTCGCGGTTTAAGTAGATCATTTCCTTGATATGCATGATATCGTTTTTGATCAGATAGACCATAAATCCGCATGGCTTGTCCTTGGTGTTATAGTAAACTGCCACGTTCGTATCGTCCTCATCCCAGCGCCAGTATTCCTCCCACGCCAGTGCATTCCGGAACAGGCAGCCGTGTGTGATTGATGCAAAATGCGAATGCAGCTCATGAAAATCGGTATTGTCCCAGTCCACACGCCGTACATACCCGGGTGCTTTTACTTTCGTCGGAATCTGCCGGTCCTTGATATTGAAAGAAATTTTATTGGATATGATCTCCCAGCCCAGATGATGATACAGCGGTATGGAATATGGATACAGGAGGGCAAACGGTCTTCCCTGCTGTTTCATATGTTCCAGACTCTGATACATCAGTTTTTTCATAATGCCCTGCCCGGTATATTCCGGATATGTACAAACACTTGTAACAAATCCAACGGGAAATACCTCCCCGTATATATTCATTTTCAATGGATATACGGCAAACTGGGAAATCAGGGTATCCCCGTCAAAACATCCCAGCACATCCGCACGCTCCAGTACCGGAAACTTCGACTGTTTGATCTCTTCATCTTTCCATCCGGTTGCCGTCAGCTCATCCTCCGTTACCTGAAAGGTATAGCGCAGCAGCGCGTTGTACTGATCCAGATCCTTCACATCCTTTGGTTCTAAGTAGCGTATGGCATAATTTTCTACCGAATTCATTTTTCCTCCTTCGGAATTTTTTCTTTAATAATGAGTATTTCTTCTTGATTTATAAATTCTCTTAAAATTCCCTTAACACTATACTGTTCCCCTATATCAGTGACATCAATTTCATTTATACAAAGATATAATCATGGCAGCTTTTGGGAAAGCTTTTCCATAAGATCTACAATACCATATGTTGTAAGGCTATTCTTCGAAGTATAGACAGAATATTGTCTATGTTCAATTATATCATTGTATATATGCATCATCAATATCTTTCGCTGATTGTCCCTTTGGTTATGATCCGCAGATTGTCTGTCATGCAGACCATAATTTTGTTCTGCTTCCTGTAGTTTTATTTTTCTTTGACAGTTACCGTCATGCGTACCTTCGTGCCATCTTCTTTCGCATAAATATATGCACGTCCCCTGCCGATGGCGGTGATCACACCGGTCTCATTTACCGTGGCAACATTTGTGTTTGAACTGTAGTACTCCGGTTTGTTGCCGGAGGATACCGTTACCTTCGGCTGACATGTTTCGCCGGCCGTTAACGAAATCTGTTCCTGTCCGACGGTAATCTTTGGCTTCTTTACCGTGACCTCACAGGTTTTGCTGACACCGTCGACTGTGACCGTGATGATGGCGGTTCCGTTTTTTACAGCGGTAACTCTGCCCTCATTGTCCACCGTGGCTACGCTTTTTTTATTTGTTTTCCACCTGGGAATACTTTTGGATGTGGAAGAAACGGATAACCGGAGCGTCCCCTTCCGGTAAAAGGATGCGGATGTCCGGTCCAGCCGGACCGTTGGCTGCTTTACCGTCACTTTACAGGTCTGGGAGGTTTTATCTGCCGTGACCGTGATGGTAGTTTCACCCGGTTTTTTCGCTGTGATCACGCCGTTTTCATCCACCGAGGCGATGCTCGAGCGGGCGGATTTGTACGTGACCGGATGCCCGGTTGATGTCTCGGCTTTCAGCCGGGCCGTATATCCGTTCTCCAAGGATATGGATTTCTGACTTAATGTAATGACCGTTTTTTCAACTGTAACCCTGCAGCTTGCCTCCCCATTGGCAATTTTTGCAGTGATCGTAGCAGTACCGGCCTTTTTCGCCGTGATCTTTCCATAAGTGTTCACGGACGCGACTGTGGAATCACTCGAAGAAAACTTTGGTTTCTTTCCGGTAGAAGTAATCGCAGTCAGATAATACTCGTCTCCAATTTTCATGGTCTTACTGTATTTTGTCAGCAGAACGTATTCGTATCCGCTGGCAGCATATACTGTTGTGAGTCCGTTGTAACTGGAGAATAAAAGCATGGAAACCATGCAGAAGACAGCCAATGCTGACTTTAAGAAGTTCTTTTTTGTGTGTAACATATGCCCCCATTTCCGGTTGCAGAAACAAACGGGACAATCAGCTTGTATAAAAATCTAGCATATCTTCTGCGGTTTGTAAAGAGATTTTTGTTATTCTCCAACCACAACCTTACAATCCTTCTTAAAACACGCAATTCCGTACTTGATAAAGTTTCTCATTCCATCCTGTCTCAGCCTATCCACATAGTCTTTTTCCTCTATCTGCTCCAGTGCTTTGGCACATGCAGCATCCATATCTCCATTTTCTGCATATTTGAGTTCGATTACAATTCCGGTCCGGTTGTCCGGCACCTCAACCAGAATATCACTGTAGCCGGTTCCGGACTCGGCATTTGACTTTGTAAGCCAGGTTGCTTTATAACCCAGCAGACCAAGCAGAATGCCATGATAGAAATTTTCTTTCTTTTCTTTTGCAGCTGCCGTGTCTCTTATGCTGATCGTGTTCCACAGATAATCCCCGAAGATCTGCTCAATTTTTTCCGGATCTTTTTCCAAAAATGCATTGCTCAATTCTTCCAGTTTTTTACCGTCATTCCTGGACACATCGCTGAACCATTCCCTGATTTTCTTTATAAAAAGGTTTTTAATTTCCCTGTTTGGAATAGTCAGGCGGTATTTTCCGCTTTCTGTACGTCCCTGATGCGTCAGATATCCGGTAGTAAAAAGTACGCTCCACAGATTTTCAATGTTTTTATCAAGCTCATCATATGTGAGTTCCAGCGAGATTTCTTTTTCAATGCATTCTCCTGCAATCAGACGCTCGATTTCGTTTTTTGTCTGGACATCCGCTTTGTCTATAAATCTACGCACAATGGCATTGCCGCTTGAATTCGACCAGAAATCTTCTGGCATTGCGTTCGGATCTGCACACAGGCTTTTACAATACCGGATAACATCCCACGGACAGTAAATATCGGTGTTTCCGAAATGATAACCATCGTACCACTCCTTAACTTCCGGATAGTGGTCTGAAAACGTGTAATCATCCAGAAGTTTTTCAACCTCATTGTCCGTAAATCCAAAACTCTCATCATACGGAACATTTAAAACCGACAAAACCTCGAAATTGTTAAATCCTGTAAAAATACTTTCTTTGGAAATACGCAAGCATCCTGTTAAAACGGCAAACTGCAGACTATCATTGGTCTTTAAAGCCATTCCGAAAAGTCCCCTAATGAGTGAAACCATCTCCCGATAATAGCCATTCTGAAACGCTTTATCCAGTGGAACATCATATTCATCTATGAGGATTACGGTTTTTTGTCCATAATGCCTATGCAATAAATGTGACAGTATATATATGCTTGATGTCAGTATATTCTCATCCATAGAATATTTACCATTATGCAATGCGACAATTGCCTGATACTGCTCCTTTTCATTATCAGATAGTTTGTCACTCTCTGACAAAAATGAAAAACGTTGTGCCTCTCTTCCTGCCAGCTCTGTGATACGATACCTTGCATCCTCATAAGATAATCCTTCCACGCTCTTGAGTGAAAGAAATATGACCGGGTATTTTCCCATATATTGTTCGCAAATTTCCTTGTTTCCCGCAATATATAACCCGTCAAACAATGTCGTATCCGCGCCTGCCTCAAAAAAAGCCCGCAGCATACTCATATTTAATGTTTTTCCAAAGCGGCGGGGACGGGTAAAAAGAGTTACTTTGCCTCCGGTTTCCACCAGTTGTTCTATAAGCTTTGTTTTATCCATGTAATAAAATCCAAACTTTCGGATTTCTTCAAAATTTTCAATTCCAACCGGTAATTTTAAACGGCTTGCCATAGAAACCTCCCCTTCTTTTCCACAAAAATAAGCTATGAATAGTATAACCTATCCACAGCTTATTGAAAAGTTAATTGTTTGTTATTGTCCACTAACTGCTCCAATCTTTTCATTGTAATTCTCGACTTACATTGATTTAAGAGGCTTGTTCGGACAGGGAAATTTTAATGTTCGGATATCTCCGGATTTGCACAGAAAAGTCTTTGTATAAGCAATCACACACTAGATGTCCATGAATCGACATATCTGGGGAACCCTTAAAAAATCGCCTGCTGCCCAGGAACCATGCTGAGAAATTTATACCTAAGTTTATAAGTTGTTTCGAATTTTCATAAACTCTTTAGCATGTTGTCACAACCTGTTCATAATGCACTGGTAATATAAAACCACCAAAACAAAAGGGGCTGTTGTATTTTAACAAACGGTGTTGGGGTGCTGTCAGTTCCGACTAAAAACAATTCGCGAAAGCGATTTTTCTTATAGATCCGCCACAGAATATCTTTTCCTCCCTCTGTGGCGGGATTTTTTATGCACATTGCCTTCTGGATATTGACATATGTGTGAAAATCTGCTGGCTGAATTTTTTTCTCTCTTTCGGGACATATGCATGGAAACTTATCGGCTATGTCCTTCTTCTTTTGCTCGCTGGGACATATGCATGGAAACTTATCGGCTATGTCCCTCTTCTTTTGCTCACTGGGACATATACATGAAAACTTATCGGCTATGTCCCTTTTCTTTTGCTCATTGGGACATATACATGAAAACTTACTCACTATGTCCCTTTTCTTTTGTTTCCCGGGACATATATGCCAGAAAAAACGCTATATGTCCCATTGCCGCAAACATAAGGGACATAATGCAAAGGAATGATTCTATATGTCCCACTGTGCCAAAAGAGTGGGACATAACCGAGCAAAAATTTTCTATATGTCCCCAAACGAAAAAAATCACCCTTTTTCATCAGTCGCAATACAAAATCACGGCAATTAAGTCCTACTTTTGTTCTTCAACAGACTTTCGTTCATTATAAAACATTACAAAAAGGAGCCGGTTGCCCGACTCCTTTTCTGTAGCAAATATAAATTTACCAAAATTACTGTAACAGAGAAAGTACACCCTGATTAGACTGATTTGCCTGTGCAAGCATAGACTGTCCAGCCTACGCAAGAATGTTGTTCTTACTGTAGTTAATCATCTCTTTTGGGCTGTGCGCTTGTTGTAACTCCTAACATTCTGTTGGCATTGGCTGCCTGCATGTTGTGTTGTACTACCATACTCATAAAATTTTACCTCCATGTGTGTGTTCCGCGGAATCCGTTCCGACGGAATGTGATGTGGTAAGGTGATGGCTTTTTGTCTTTGCCCGCACTGTTTCTGGCAACATTTATTTCGCGCGGTGCATCCACCAGCAGATGTATGTTGTTGGCAGAGCCTCCGGAGAAAATAATTTTAATGTTATCTCCCAATGTAATGTATTCGCCCGGTTTCAAGCTCAGTTTCAGCATAAGAACCTCCATGTTTATTCCCCTTCATCCAGAGGATGCAACTCTCCTTATAAGAATGTTACATCTTGACGTGGGGATATATACGGATTACCATGCATTTCTGTACTATCACTCAAGAATCCGACTTCCATGAAAGGAGTTACAAAATGGGTACTACACAACCGATTCGAAATCGCAAGGAATTACAAAAATTCAGCACTTACTACCAGACGGTCAAACCACACCCCCGCAACTATGCCCTGATTATCCTCGGTCTTAATACGGCATTGCGCATCAGTGACCTTTTACAGCTGCAATGGTTCGATGTCTATGATTTTTACACGCAGCGTTTCCGTGAACATCTGCTTATACTGGAACAGAAAACCGGAAAACAAAATTACATTGCACTCAACAAAAATGCCAAGAATGCCCTACGATGGTATATGGATGCCTGTTTTCCACAGGAAAGTGATTATCTGTTTTGCAAAAACACCGACCGGCAGCATCCCATCAACCGTTCGCAGGCATACCGCATTGTAAAAGAAGCCGCAGCCCAAACCACAAACAGCCGCATGGTCAGCTGTCACTCCATGCGGAAAACGTTTGGCTACCACGCATGGAAACAGGGAGCACAGCCCGCACTGCTTATGGGTTTGTTCAATCACTCTTCCTATGATGTCACCAAACGCTATCTTGGAATTGAGCAGGATGAAAAGGATTCTGTCTATTTGAAAATAGATCTGTAATCAAAAATTTGAAATTTTTTATTTTTGGGGTTAAGTTCCAGAAAAGCCATCCGATATAAAAGATGTAAATAAAAATGCAATATTCTTATAAGAATTGTTGCATTTTTACGTTGCAATTTTATTATGTTCATTATCTGTAAAACTATGTGTTCTTTTTTCTTTTCCTACCAGATCTTTGGACTCCATTTTTCTTAAAAGAACTGCTACCCGCGCCGTGCTGATTCCAAGCGTATCGCTGATTTTTCCTGCTATAGCCTGAATCTATGGAGAAATGCATCATTTATGTATTATACAGTTTTATTTTTTCCTGCTATAATCAGGGTAATTACAATAATTTTGAACGAAAGACGGTATTAAAATGAAAATTTCTGACGCATGTAATCATAAAAAAAGCTTATCTTTTGAGATATTTCCTCCGAAAAAGGACAGTGAACTGAAAAATATTGATGCGACACTTGATGTGCTGTGCGAACTGCAGCCGGATTTTATCAGCGTGACGTTTGGTGCGGGCGGCAGCTTAAACTGTAACCGCACGATTGAACTTGCCAAAAAGATCAAGCAGAACTACCATGTGGAGCCGGTTGTGCACCTGACCTGCCTGCATTACAACCGGGCAGAAATTGATGAATTTGCCAGAATCCTTACCGCAGAAGGCATCCAGAATGTGCTGGCACTGCGCGGAGACCGAAATCCGGATCTTACCGAAAAAGATGATTTTAAGCATGCATCCGACCTCATTTCCTATCTGAAACCGAAGGGGGATTTCTGCTTTTTAGGTGCCTGCTACCCGGAATGTCATCCGGAATCTGCCAATAAGATTGAAGAGATCCGCCACTTGAAGGAAAAGGTAAATGCCGGAGCAGAAGTGCTGCTTTCCCAGTTGTTTTTTGACAACACACAGTTTTACCGTTTTGTGGAGGACTGCCGGATTGCGGATATCAATGTGCCAATTGTTCCTGGCATCATGCCGGTCATCAATGCCGCGCAGATCAAGCGAATGATTACGATGTGCGGAGCTTCTTTCCCGGAGCGTTTCCAGAAGATTATTCATAGATTTGAAGATAACAAGGCAGCTTTATTTGATGCGGGTATGTCGTATGCGTTAAGCCAGATCATTGATCTGCTGGCAAACGATACCGATGGAATTCACCTGTATACCATGAACAATCCGGTGGTTGCCCGCAGGATCTGTGAGGGAATTCAGCATATTATATGATGTTTATTGTGTCAGGCACTTTGTTCTTTTAGGCATTATCTGCAAAAAAGTGATTCCTTCAACTCAATATACCCAATGAGCATCGGTCCGGCCAAAAATAAAAGAACACCTTCCATCACCCTCACAAGAGAAATTTTTTGCGTAAAGCTCATGCTTCCGATCACGATCAGCATGGCAAATGCGCCAAATTTCCACACAAACTTCCAAAGATACTGCATCCTCACACGGAAGTAGTTTTTTCCCGAAACCGGAACAAACCGAAGTATTTTTGAAACCGCATCCGATTTTTGCATCCTCCGGCTGAAGGCTTCATTGCTCCATTGATACGGTGCCAATACATAGTTATCCATAAAAACGACCATCCACATATAGCACAGTATCAGCCACGCATCCCGATAAAATATTCCATCAAAAATCAGCGTCATCCCTAACACTAGCACAACAGCTGCAAACATCCAGTATAAAAACCATGCCAGCTGGTCCGTGCTCGCCTTTAAATTCCGGTCAAAATTCTTCAAATTTTCCTGTTGCTTCTTATCCTCTATCGTCATCCTCGACACTCCTATCTTTTACACATAATACCCATGTGTTTCGATTCAAGCACATTTTTCTGCACTTCACTCAACCATTGCCGTCTCACCGCATAACCTTCACTGCCACGACGCCTTATGCATTCTCATAAAACGAAGTAAATTCCCCATGCTCAAACTGTCCGATATAATCAAATTCTTTCCGGATGTCATCCTCTAAGTGCGACGACATGATCACGGAACAGTCCAGCACTTCCAACTGCTGCCGGAGCAACCTGTAAAATTCCTTGCGGAAGATCGGATCCATCCCCGCAGTCGGCTCATCTAAAAGAAGAAGCCTCGGTTTGTGTGCGAGTGCAAATGCAAGCTGAAACTTCATATTCTCACCGCGCGACATCTTCTCCACGGTCCGTGCCGTGGTAAGATCCATCTGCTCCATCAGCGCAGCAAACTGATCCATATCAAAGGTATCATAGAAGCTGCCCAGCATCCTTGCATTCTCTCTTGCACTCTTCTGCCGCAAAAACAACCGCTCCTCAGAGACAAATCCGATCCGGTTCATCGACCACGCATGATCTTCCGCGATATCGGTTCCGTCCAGATAAAAGCTGCCGCGATAATGCTTCTTTTCCTCCATAATATAGCGGAAGAATGTCGTCTTTCCGGCACCGTTTTCCCCGATGATTCCCATAATATATCCACTTGGAAGTTCAAAATCCACATTTTGCAAAGCGAACCTGCCTTTGCCGAATAACGCTTTCTTCCCCTGTACCTGCTTCGCAGAAAAAATAATATCTTCCATCTTACAGCAATCCCTCCAGCATCTCACGAATATCTTCAGTTCCAAGTCCCGCCTGTTTTGCAAGCGTAATCCACTCCTGCAGGCGTTTTTCCAATTCCATCAGCTGCTTTTCGTGCAGATAATCCGTGTTGTATTTGCACACATAAAATCCTTTATTGGAAACGGAACGGATCAGTCCCTCCCGCTCCAGTTCCTCATACGCGTGCTTCGTCGTGATCACGCTGACGCCGATATCCGCTGCCAGTCCCCGAATGGACGGCAGCGCCTCGTCCGGCTGCAGTTCACCGGATATGATCTGATTCTTGATCTGATTGACGATCTGCTCGTAGATGGCATACGTTCCATGCGGTTCAATGACGATTACCAGTCCCATGTCTCCTCCTTCGTTGCAAGTTCATAGACGGCGAGTTTCTCTCTGATTCCACCCCAACGCTTGTGAAGCGCATAAGAAAGAGGTGCGTAAATGATGAGATAAATAACAAGCGCAACCCAAAATTCCACATTCGTAATCTCCGAAGAACAGATGCCAATCATCACGCAGCTTGCGATCACACTGAATACCGTGATCGGTCCGTTAAAATAACTTACCTGCCCATAAGCTGCCCGCGACGCATTATTCCGCCAGACCAGTCCGTCGTTTGTAATTCCCACACAATAGGACATAAAGAACACCGTTACCAGCTGCAGGATCACGCCTTTTATCATCATCGGCTGCACGATCAGCAGGATGATATCGATTACCGCACACAACGCAAGCGGCAGGCCAATCTTAACCTTTAACATTCTCCGGATATATTCCTCGCGCAGCTTTTTCGATCCGGGAACCAGATACAGCATCGTCGGCAGGGCACTCGTATGTGTGATTGCTGCAAACAGCGCAAGAGCCATCGGAAATATGAGCCATATATACCCAAGCCCTTCCTTTGCACTGCCAAATACAAAAGGCAAAAACGATGCGCCAAACAGGATCACATAAAAGATACTTTTCAATACCTGATCACGGTTCTTATATTCCAGAAAATATTCTCTGATCACATTCTTATATTTGATTGCCTCTTCCATGCTCCGCTCCTTTCGCCAGATAATACATCAGTTCCTCCGTATTCGGCTCCCACACCTTCAGTCCCCGGTCATATTCCGCATGACTGTGCCGGACCAACGCGCGGTATCCCACCGGTGTCTCCTCCATATAAACCAGCCGCCCGCCAAAAGCTTTCAACGCATATCGTTCGCCAGCCACCATCCGGTACGCATCACGGACCGACTCGATATCTCCGTACAACAATTGTCTTCCCTCTTTCAGGAACAACAGATAATCGGCAAACCGGTCCACATCCGAGGTAATGTGTGTCGAGAGGATCACACTCTTCGTTCCGTCCTCAGTAAATTCTCTTAAAATATGATGGAATTCTTCACGGAAGCTCTGATCAAAATTCGCCCCCGGCTCATCGAGCAGCAACAGTTTCGGATGATGCGCCAGTGCAAAAGCAAATGCAAACTTCAGCTTTTCTCCCTTGGACAGTTTCTTATATTTTTTCTTTCCATCCAACCGGAATCTCTTAAGATATTCCTTTAACAGTGTCTCATCATAATTTTTATAATATTTTCCATAATGTCTGCTGTTTGCGATCAGAGAATCCCAGTCATCGAACCATTCCTCATGAAACACAAATCCAATATCCTGCTGTAATTCCATCTGATTTGTACGGTACTTCTTCTCCTGTATAGAAATCGTTCCATCGTACTCATAAAGTCCCGCCAGAATGTTTAACAGTGTGGTTTTCCCCACACCATTCTCCCCGATCAGTCCGCAGATATAACCTGCCGGAAGTTCAAAATGGATGTCCTGTAATGCAAATGAACCGAATCTCTTGGATACGTTCTCGGTTTTGATCATTGTCTGTTCCATGCCTTTACCTCGTATTTTCATTCGTGCAAAGTTTTGTTCCGTCTGTGTATGTGTATATATACATATATACACCATGTTGTTTTAGTTGTCAACGTAAACTTACACCCATTCGACTTTTTTCTATCTCTCCATCCGGTTTCAGGCGATTGTACGCCTAAACACGCTGGTAACCATTTTAATTTTTTCCGGATCCGCTCCAACAAAGTTTATTTTTAAAAATAAAGGCTTTGGGACATTCTTTCAATGCCCCAAAGCCTTTATTCTTTCTTAAATATCATATACACTTCTTACTTTTAGCCCGACCGGTTCTCCGCTTATGATCCGTACACGCTTCTCACCCGCATTCATATCAAAATAGTTATCCTCAAGAACCATATCCTCATTTTCATTTAAGATTTCCACGCTCTTTGCATATGCCTCTGCCGATACAATGATCTCATTACCCTCGACGCGCGCACGAAGCTTCGGATCCTGATAATGAAAATACTTGTGATACGAAAAGATTACACTTGACGCACCGATGCATTTGCCATCTTCCCATGTAATGTATATGAAGGACGCACCGGAATCGATCTAATCCATGGTCATATTCATAACCCATCTCATTTCCTCCTTCATTTACACCCAGATCGTCATCCGGTTTCGAGCATCAAAAAAGCGCCGGCCCACCACATTTCAGTGATAAGCTGACGCTTGATTTACTGCCCATATTCTTTTGCAAAAGAGAAACAAACGAGCTGTTGTTTCTCTGTTTCTTGCCTCGTTTGTCTATGATAATATTATCACACCCTAAAATAGAAAAAAAGAGGCAGCATATTAGTCTTTTGTTAGTTTTATATGTAATTTTATTAGTTTTTTACGTATGGTAACTACTCTGCATTTTCTATGTAGCTCTACATACTGGAATATGCAGATGTATCTCTCCTCTTTTCTTTATACACGTACTGTTTTCTTTATTTTGATTTGAACCATTTTAGTTAAATTATCTGGTTTATCATCTACAATATCGCACCAGCCATTCTTTTGTAATTCTTCATAAAAACTGGTTTTTAATGTACTTTCTGAAAAAATTCCTCTATTAAGTTTATTTTCTATTTTTAACTTTATCTTTTCAAACATTTTTCATATCTCCATATGCTCTATTTCATCTAGAATACTCTGTATATCATCAATTGATATATCGTTTACTGAACTATTTCTCTTTAGGCATTCAACTAACATACTATATTTATTTTTTATAGTTTCATTTTTAAAATCTTTGTAAAACATTCTTACTTTTGACAATTTGATTAAATCGTCTTGAAAGATAACTTTTTCAAATTTCTTTATATGTTTTAGTTGCAACAATGAGGTTATGTAATAATATCCAGCCCTTATAACATAATACTTTTCATGCTCAAATTTTTTATTCTCCAAAAGACATTTATTAAATTCTTGCTTTTCCGTTGTAATTTTATTTTTAAATCTTCTTATCAAAAAGTCCCTATCATATAAATGGTTTTGTGTAATATTTTTCAGCCATAAAAAATACCCTTGATGTCCCTTAAGAAGTTTACCATTTACTATAACACTATTTTCATAAGGCATCCCAGCAGTTGCAGCATACAGAAATGAAAGATAATCTCTGTAAACAATATCAACATCAAACATATTTCCTTTTGATGATACATCATCTAATCCGTTAGTCCCTTTATTATGCAAATATCTCCTTCCTTCTTTTGGAAAACCTAACATCAATACAATAAAGTCATAGTCTTGTGGCAATTGATTATTTGCATCAACAGAGGAACCATATTGAATTAACAAATAATCCGAGTATTCAGGGAAATTCCTTTTCATTGTATCTTTAATTTGCAGTGACTTATCTAACTCTTCTATCATATTTAAATCATTAAAATTATTTGTCTTTAATAACTCATTTAATTCTTTGGGCTTTTTTATTACATAGGATACAGATCTTACTACTATTCCTAAAATAACTGTTGCAACTATACCAGATATTATTGAATCTCTATTACTAGATAACCATGCTCCTATTGCTTTCATTAAAATAATAAAGTCGTTTATAACTTCTTGCATTTTACCTCTCCCTTGATAAATTCATGAATAAATTAGTATAAATAATCCCAAACCATTATCAAACAAAATCTCATCTGCAAACTCCGATTTGGTAAACCATCTATACAATACCATACTTCATTGTCCATTACCACTGTCACTATTTGCATCCCCACTGCTGCCGCATCCTGTCATCATGCCAAAAACCATCGTCCCACATAAAATTACACTCACTAATTTTCTTTTCATTGTTACTTCCTCCTTAAAATTTTATTAGTTAAAATAAATAACTTTCGCTTCATAAGGTGCCAGTCTGATTGCTTGTTCTGTCTTTATATCGCTTACCAGACAGCTCTGTGAATAATAATTACTGATCAACTGCTTTGCTGTCCGGTTACAGAATTCTTCCGGCAACGAAATCACCTGCTCCTTTTCTGAAAAACTGCATAACACAAGAAGTTTTTCATCGGATAAAGTTCTTATATAGCAATAATTTTCTTCGCTGTCCTCAAACAGCGGGGTAAAATCGCCATATACAATGATCGGATATTGCTTTCTTAACCGAATCAGCCTTTTATAATAACTGTAGATGGAATCCGGATCATTCACCTGGCTTGCTGCATTGATTTCTTTATAATTCTGGTTTACCTTAAACCAGCCGCCATTTTTCCCAAAACCGGCATATTCACTGCTATCCCACTGCATCGCCGTCCTTGCATTATCCCGGCTTTTTTTCTGAATACATGAAAACATATAGTCCGGATCTTCTCCCATCTTTTTGGTCCGCTGATAATAAGCTGTAAGCGTTTCAATATCCTCGTATTCATCGATGGAATCAAGATAAATATTTGTCATGCCAATTTCTTCGCCCTGATAAATGTACGGAGTTCCCTGCATCATATGCAGACATGTTCCAAGCATTTTTGCAGATTCTTTCCAATAATCCTTATGGAAGCATGACACACTGGAATGGAATCAGCTGTGCCACTGCAAATACAAAGAACAAAACTTTACTTGTCTTTGTTTTGTATCGCACCAGAACCCATGCTGCCATGGATGAAATCAATATAATCAGTACGGTTGAAACACATGTAATCACAAATGAATTGATCAGGGACTTCAGAAAATCCATCTGTTCAAATGCTTTTACATAATTTTGAAAAGAAAACCGCTTCGGCAAAGCAAGAATATCAAGATAGATTTCCTGCAACGATTTAAAGGAACTATTCACCAGAATTAAAATCGGTGAAATGAATATCAGTGCCAGAATAAAGCCGATCACCATAAGTATGACTTTATGTACTGTTTTTTTCTTCTTCATTATGCTTCAACCTCCCTCTTCTTTGTAATTGTGAGCTGGACAACAGAGATGACCATAACCACAATCATAAAAATGACTGCTTTGGACTGCGCCAGACCAAATCTGTTTTCTCCAAATGCGGTATTATAAATATTGAGTGCCAGCATCTGTGTACTGTTGGCTGGTCCTCCACCTGTCAGAGAAAGGTTCTGGTCAAACAGCTTAAATGCATTTGATATCGATAAAAACAGTCCAATGGTAAATGCCGGCATCATCAATGGTAAAATAATGGATTTTAATTTTGTCCATCCAATGGCGCCATCAATCTCTGCGGCTTCCATTACCGAATCCGGAATATTCTGGATCTGTGCAATGTAGATCATCATCATATATCCTGATAACTGCCAGGTCACTACGATCAGTAATCCGAGAAAACCTGTCTTCTGATCGGTCAGCCAGCCCTGAAGCCACGCAATGTCTAATTTCTTGCCCATGGCTTCAAACACCTGTACAAAAATAAACTGCCAGGTAAATCCGAGTAAAATGCCGCCAATCAGGTTTGGCATAAAGAAAACTCCACGTAAGAAATTTGATCCTTTGATTTTCTGTGTAACTAACATCGCAAGTGCAAATCCAATGACATTCACGGATATTACCGCACATACGGAAAAAAGAAGCGTAAACACAAACGCCTTTTTAAACTGTAAATCGTTTGTCAATATCGTGATGTAATTGCTTAATGCGACAAAATGTTTCGTTTTGCTGATTCCGTCCCAGTCTGTGAAGGAATACCCGATTCCCATAAATGTCGGTATGATCTGAACCATTGTAAACACAATCAATGCCGGTGCTATAAACAGCCAGAATCCTTTCTTTGATTTTTTCATTTTATTTTTCCTCCCTCTTTTTACTTCTGATTGGTTTGTTTTCAAGTGATTCTCTTTACATTTCATACTATACCAACATTCTCTCTACATTTTAAAGGTTTTATATAAAACCTACTTTTGTAACAAATCAAAACGCTCGTTTTTATGTATGTTTTATACAAAACCTTTTCAAAATCTTTATGCAACCGTTTGTCCAATTATTTTTTTCCAAATAAAAAAACCGTGCTTTGCAGAGAAGAAATTTACTTTCGTATTTTTCTTTCCTGCAAAACACGGTTTCGTTATTTTTATACCGAACGACCCTCTATCAATGTAACAGCCTGCCTTACATCCAAACCGCCATCAGCCGGTTCTCCAATAAATCTATCATCAATTTTACGGCTGTCCGTCCTTTCTCAGTGACATCCTGATAAACCGTAGTTAATCTTGGATAACAATATTTTCCAAATATATTTCCATCAAACCCGGCAACCCCAGATCATCCGGTATCCTGATTCCCTGCTCCTGAAAATAATGAATTGCCTCAACCGCAAATATATCCGCAAGGAAAAAAGTGCCGTCTTTTTGCAGACGTATTTTGTCATCATCTGATAGTCCTGATTTCTCTTCTGCTCCGTCTCATGAAGGGAGATAAAATCATTTGTCAGATAATCCCTTCCCGCCTCCTTCCATGCCTTTCTGTATCCAAGCCAGCGTTCATGATCGACTCCAATGTTTTTTCTTGCACATACATAAATATTTTCATATCCTCGCTCCAGCAGATATTTCGTCATAATATAGCCTCCATTTTCATCCTGAAGACCTACATTGACATAATCTGATTTTTCTTTATTGATCAGATCAATTGCAACGATCGGTTTATTGACAAGGGTTTTGAGCTTCATGTAATTTTGATATTTAAAAGTGATTGCAATAAGACTATCCACATTCCATGCCAATGCCATATGAAAAATATCTTCTAGACTTTCCGCTGCATACAACATCATGTAATATCCTTCTTTTCGAAGTGCTTCTTCCATTGCACCAATGATGCGACTGTAAAACGTATCCGAAATAACGGAGTTTTCATAATAACGTGAAGTATGGATTACAACTCCGATGATCTTTGAACTGTTGTTTTTTAATGCACTCAGTCCCATTTTGGGTACATAATGATACTCATCCAAAAGCTTCTGGATTTATTTTACCCAATCAATACTTTTTTGCCATCAAACGCAAACCCATAATGCCGGATATGTTCTTTTTCCACACCATGTGCGATCAGTTCAGCGTCATATTTTCTGTTTTCAATCTGGTCAAGGGCACACTGCACGGTTTCTTCCAGATTTTTTTCCCGGCTGCTGTTATACACTTTAAACTCCAGAATAATTGCCGGATATTTTTTATATTGCGCTTTTCTCGGAATCATCATAACATCATAACGCCCAAAACCACTTTCACGATTCGATTTTATTTCATAAATATCCGCCTGGTCTTCCATAAGCCCCAGCACAAATCCATGATAAAACCGCTCCGGTTCTGTATCGTTTCCGGAGGTGCTTCCAACATCAAAATAACTGAATGTTGCCATGGAAATCTTATTCATGTAATAATTCATCGCTTCCACATCTCCCTGAAACAGTGCTTTTACAAATCCATTATAATTGGATAACGAACACTCAAACCAGCCTTTAAACATATTGGAAAACATACTCACAGTTTCAAGATTTGTGATCGACAGGGTATACCAGGGCTCGCGCGTCATTCCTTTGTATTCCACATGCTCTGCTTTCAGATATCCCCCCGCCAGAAGCAGACTCCACACTGCATTTTCATTCTGTCCGAGTTGTTCAAAAACAATCTGTTCGTCTATATTTACCGTTATTGTTTTTCCATCCAGAAGCGTTTCCATCATGGTTTTCATTTCACCGGAAGCTTTCTGTAATAACTGATTGATCAGGCGATTGGAACTGGTAGCCGCCCAATATGGATACAATTGTTTTTTTGCAAGATAATTGGTGATGGACCATGGGTTGTAAATATCCGTATGGGAGCCAAACGTAAACCCGTCATACCAGCACTTTACTTCTTCCTTATGATCTGTTAATTGAAACGTCTCAAGTGCGGCAAACACTTCTGCCTCCGTAAACCCGAAACTCACAGCATACTGGTTGGAAGTCGTTGTAACAACATTCAGGTTATTCAAATCCGAAAACATGGATTCTTTGGATACTCTTGTAATCCCTGTCATGACCGCACGTTCCATACAGGCATTTGTCTTAAATGTCGCATTAAACAGATTACGCAAAAAGGAAGTCATTTCTTCCCAATAACCGTAAACATTCGCTTCTTGCATCGGCGTATCGTATTCATCCAGTAAGATAATTACTTTTTTTCCATATGCATGCTCCAAATATCTGCACAAATAATTAAGACTGTCACACGCGGTAACATCAGCCATTTCCGCCATCTCTGTCAGAATGTGCCGGTATGCCATTTTTTCGGATTCCATAAGTTTTTCATTTTCGAACAGATATTCAAAATCCTGATACTGACTTACAATCCGAGATTTGACCTGCTTTTTTGCATCAGATACATTATCCGCTTTTACCGATGCAAAACTGAGATATAAAACAGGATATGTGCCCTGAATCTGCCGGTACCCTGAATCTTTCCAGATATCAAGTCCTTCAAACAAATCTCCCCTGTCTGCATATTTATTGGAAAAAAAGCAGTTGAGCATACTCATATTAAGGGTTTTGCCAAAACGTCTTGGACGTGTGATCAGCGTAACATCATCCCTGTAGTTCCACCACTGCCGTATGAAATCTGTCTTATCAATGTAAAAGCACTGACTTTCTCTTAATGCTGCAAAATCCTATTTGCCAATTCCAACCTGTTTTGCATAGTTCTACCCACTTTCCACTGTTTTGTGCTTTTCATTATTTTTATTTATCATAGCAGATAACGATTTAAAATGCCACCTTCTCCAGATGTTTTCATTTCTAAATGCGTCTGTAAGTATGGAGGACAAAACTTAACAGATCCCAAAGCAATTCTAAAAAAATATAAAAAATTTTCCTTTACAGTTATTCAATTTTAATACTATAATACAAGGGATTATAAAATAGTAAAGAGGCCTGCCATCATGCAGAACATAAAAACGATTGCCGGAACTTTCACGATAGGCACTTATGAAATTCCAAAACAATATGTATGTGCAAAAACACCCACAATTACACAAAAAAATGATATCTGTGAGATCGTAACCTACGATCAGCAGATTACCGTAAATGGACATAACTATGCTCCGGTACTGCATCAAAACTGTATGCAGCCGGAGCAGATTACATTATATCCACTTGTAATCCGGCAGGAACACGCGACACTGACCGTGTCCGACCGTTATCATACCGGACATTGGAAATCCTGGGATGACACACAGATTTCCGACTGGCGTCCAAAGCTTATGCACCGGGGATGTGTGCCATGTGCCAATTGCGGAAGGTGTTAGCACTTTTTATATTTTATTCCAGCCAAAGTGTAACCACAGATTTATTTTCACTTGGTCTGTAATATATTTTACGGTCTTTTATGCTAACTCTATGACATATTATTTAAAAAACCTTGGGAGTGCCAGCTCCCAAGGTTCTAAAGTTCATTACGGAGAACTACACCGTCAGGCTAGTGCTGTCATTTATCTCTGTCTAACCGCAACTTGATTTTTCTTTTATATGATTGTAATATATATTTAGCTAAGAAAAGTGATTATGATTCCAAGTGGGTCAATAAAAACCTGAAGTGCCAGCTTCAGGTTTTTATTTTACAACAATTTCTTATTTTTTTGCCTTCTTTGATTTTGTTTCCTGTCATTAACAGAAAACCGGTTACCATCCACAGGTTTCCCTGTAAACAGTAACCGGTAAAAAATTTTCTCACTTATTTTTTTCGGTTTTATTTCCACACTTCTTTTGCGATTTCCTTCACAAGTGCAAGTTTTGCCCACTGCTGCTCTTCGGTCAGCTTGTTTCCGATCTCACAGGATGCAAATCCACACTGCGGACTCAGGCACAGCCGCTCCAGCGGAATATACTTTGCTGCTTCATGAATTCGTGCGATCACCTTATCCTTATCTTCCAGTTCCGGCTTTTTGGTTGTGATCAGGCCAAGTACAACTTTCTTGTCTGGAGACACCTTTGCAAGCGGTGCAAAACCACCGGATCTTTCATCGTCATACTCCAAAAGCAGTGCATCCACATGCTCCTGCGCAAACACGTAATCTGCCACGGAGTCGTATGGGCCGCTGGTAAAGAATGTAGAATGATAATTTCCACGACAGATATGGGAAGTGATCACCATATCCTCCGGTCTGTTTTCGAGTGCAAGGTTATTCACCTTTAAGAGCCGAGCCTTTACCTCTTCAATATCCAGTCCGAGCGACTGGTATCTCTGTTTTGCGGCATCTCCGACAATTGCTCCCCAGGTGCAGTCATCCAGCTGCAGATTGCGGCATCCGGCTGCATAAAACTGCTTGATCACATCCTGATATGCCTTTGCGATATCCTCGATCAGTTCCTCATCGGTTGCATAAAATTTTCTCGTCTGCTCGATGTTCTGCGGAACGATCATCTGTTGATACATCTGTGCCGGTGCCGGAATCGTATATTTTGCAACGGTCTGCTCATCTTCGAACTGCTTTAAAAACTTAAAGTATTCTACAAACGGATGTACTTTTGCTTTTACCTTTCCTACGAGATAAGTTGCTTCAAGATCTGCCATCTCTCCGTTAAACTGTACACCGCCGCCATCTTTCTCGTGGGCAATGCCTTCAAATCCCCACATAAAATCCAGATGCCAGAATTTTCTGCGGAACTCTCCATCGGTGATCGCATGGAAGCCTGCTGCTTTCTGCTTTGCAACGATTTCTGTCACGCACTCATCGGTGACGCGGTCAAGTTCTTCCTTTGTGATGGTTCCTTCCTCAAAAGCCTTCTTTGCAGCTTTTAATTTTTCCGGTCTTAAAAAACTTCCTACAAAATCATAACGAAATGGTGTCTTTAATGTGCTCATTTATCCGATAACCTCCTGTTTCTTTTCTGGTTTTTGTCTGTTTGTTTTGCTGAGGTTATCCTACCATCTCAGAGTTTATTTGTATAATACCTTTCTTTGGCGGTTTGTCATAGTTTAAAGCTATACCTGTGTTTATTGTGTCAGGCACCAATTATCCGTCCATTTTCGCACAAGAGCGGATATATCCGGCATAATGGGATAGAACGGCGGCAACAGCTTCCGGGTCGCCCTCGCTTGCCTTAACGATTGTTTCATAGGGAAGTAGCTGGCTCATAGGACAAGCCCTCCAACTTTGCCCGTAGCTGCCGCAAAATCATCTGAATCCGCCGCCCGGTTGTGTTGCCTGCCCGTCCATATCTCTGCCCAATCTCTCTATGCGTCCATCGTTGGAAGTAGTATAGGAAAATGATTTCCTGTTCCATCTGTGATAGTGCGGACAGAGCTGTGGCAAGCTCTGGACTTTCCAAAAGCACCATCTGACCGCAGACGAAAAAAGGATAGCTGTTCATGGCAGCTTGCTCCGCAAAATACTTATCTATGGTACTGAATGGATAGTGCTTTTCTTCTATCAGATATTCAAGTGAGATTTCCCGCTTGCGGCGGCTGCGTATGCTTCGGGCTGCGTCTATGGCAGCATGCCGAATGACGGTCTTGCAAAAAACATCGTGTGTATGCCGGATATGCTCTTGATACTTTTCGTGTTCGGTCATGGAAAATCCCCCTTCTAAATAATGGCAGAGAGCGTCAGCATTTTGTGCTGTCGCCCTCTTGATTACCGAACAGCAAAGACGGGCGGGGCTGTCAACGGCGGCGCTTTTGCGCCGTTCATCTTGACCGTTGACAGGCTCGGCTGGGTTTGCTACAAATTCTATCTCTTTATGATTTGTCGGAAAAACTCCTTACCCAAACAAAAACTACAATCGCGGTTGCAATGAGTAATTCCGCAAGAATTACAGAAGCATTCCATATTTCAAAATAGAAATGCCCAATGAAATAGACCGCAAAAAAAATCAAATAAATTCCAATCGAATACATAATATTTTTGGAAATTTGAGTGCGTTTCTGTTCCCTAACTAACATCTGTTTCTGTTGTTGTTCCAGAATTTCTGTTTTAACCGATAATTCATCTATCTCTGATGGTTTTAACAGATAATCCACGGTAACATCGAATACTTTGCTTAGTTCAACAATCTTTTCTACTTCGGGTATGACCTGCCCACTTTCCCATTTTGAAATAGATTGTCTTGAAACATTAAGCTGCTCAGCCAGTTGTTCCTGTGTTAATTCTCTACTTTTGCGTAGTGTTATAAGTTTTTCTGCGAACTCCATATGTGTTCCTCCTTTTGATTTTGTGTATAAATCTTATCAAAATACTCATTTGCACTCTAGCAAGTAAGCTATACAATTACATGACAAACGGTAGAGTTTAAGTGCTTTCTTGTATATCTTGATTGTCATTCTACTTTATATGCCTATTTTAGCATAGAAAAAACGTTTTCTCTATTACTCCATTATTTTACGGAATAGTGGGCTGTCTTTCTTTATTTTAGTTGTGTTACTTTATCACACATGAGCATTATTTTAAGAGATTATACAGAGAAGGATTTTGAGGCATACAGCAGATTGAAAATGGATGCCGAGACCATGTACTATCTGCAGGACATACAGTTGCATCCCGTTGAGGAAGCCAGACGGGATTTCGCGGAAGTCCTGTCTGACATGAAATCCCCGGAGCGGAAATTCTATTTCTGTCACATGGAGCTGAAAGACACGCACGAACAGGTTGGCAGCATCGGGTATACGGTTGAAGCCGACACTCCGGTAGGAAAGCTTGTCCATCTGGGCTATTTTACATATCCGAGGCATTGGGGGAATGGCTACACCTCGGAGGCATTGAAGAAGGTTCTGGAATATGCCTTCACACAAGACAATGTGTACAGAGTTACAACCGGGTGTCTGGCAGAGAATAAGGGCTCCGAGAGGGTTATGCAGAAAAACGGGTTAATAAAAAGAAGCCGAGCATATTGATTATGAATGGCACGATGGTAAAATGAAAACCCGCTTAGAATATCAATTATTAAAACATGAATGGGAGCAATTACAAAAAACACTTTAATTTCCCCTTGCAAACCACACGTATTATGTTATAATACATTTAACAATTAAGTTAAATGTTAAGCGTAGGAGGGATAAGTTTGGGAATGCAGGATACGCTTCGCGCGCTTGCCGATCCAACAAGACGCGAAATCCTTAATCTGCTCAAGAAATCACGGCTGTCTGCGGGCGAGATCGGCGACCATTTTTCGATTTCCGGTGCGGCGGTTTCCCGGCACCTGTCCGTTTTGAAGGAGGCAGACCTGATCCGCGACGAGCGGGAAGGAAAATTCATCTATTATGAGCTCAACACCACCGTGCTTGAGGAGATCATGCTATGGATCACTGAATTAAAAGGAGGAAATGACCATGATCAGACAACATAAAAAAATGATATTACTCACATCGATTGCGACGCTGCTCCCGATCCTTATCGGATTGCTTTTGTGGAAGCAGCTTCCGGATTCCGTTGCAACCCATTGGAGCACAGGCAACGAACCGGACGGCTACTCATCCAAGGCTTTTGCAGTGTTCGGGCTTCCGGTGATCATGCTGATCCTGCATCTGGTATGCGTGATCGCAACGAACATTGATCCCAAGGCAAATAGCATCAACAAAAAAATATTCTTTATTGTCCTGTGGATCTGCCCGGTATTTTCCATCATTGTATGCAGCACGGTTTATGGGTATAATTTAGGGTATCAGTTTGATATTGGTTTTCTTTGTGGGCTGCTCATCGGAGTTTTATACTTGATATTAGGCAACTTCCTGCCGACGGTAAAGCCGAATTACACCATTGGCTTCCGCATTTCGTGGGCGCTGAATGATGCCGATAACTGGTATCACACGCACCGGTTCGGTGGAAAATGCATGGTGATCGGAGGGCTCCTTCTGATCGTCACCACGCCGTTCCAGAATATCTGGGTGCTTATGGTGCTCGCCATCCTCCCGTGCATTTTGCCGGTGATCTACTCCTACATGTACTACCGCAAGGGGCAGTCACGGTAATACTTTTTATTGTGTCAGACACCAATGGTTCAAATACATTTTAGGAGAATTGCTCGTTTATCACAAGATATTAGTAAATTTATAAGTTGCTATTAAATTTCATAGTATGAAAAGCCACGACCTGTACTCTGATTTGAGTACAAGCCGTGGCTCCTGTTCTTGCTGTCTTTTTTCATAACCAGCCGATTTTCCCTCAGACATCTTTGCCTAAATATCCATGAGAAGGTGAAAGTCTCTTTATGAATTTTCTGGTTTTTCAAATGGAAAATACAGGCAGATCCGATAAGACTCCTCCCCACATTCTTCTTCGCATCTGCCCTGCATTTGTTCCATCATGATTTCAATATTATGAACCCCAATTCCCGTTCCTCTATGATCCTGTTCTTTATTTGCCGCTGCATTCATAATGGAAAAGAAAAACTCGTCCTGACAAATTCCCATATCCAACAGGATTTCTTTTGTCTTGTCTGCATACTTCAAAAGATTGGATAACAAATTATTCATAATGCGTCCGATATAATCATAACAAACACTTATCTTTACTTCCTCCCACTGTTTCCATCCCAGTGTAACCGTATAGCCATTTGTCTGCAATACATTGCACAATTCCGAACAGTAATCCTCCATTACAAAAGCTATGGATTCCGACTTTTCCATCTGTGGCTGCTGCCCTGAATTGATAAGAAAAAACTCAAATAGCTGATCTGAAAGATTTTTAATCTGAATCGCTTTTCCCACTGTTTTCTTTACATAAAGTTTCACCTTATCGTGTTCGGGTTCTCTTTTTATAATTTCAAGATATGCCATTAATGCAGTCAATGGCGTCCGCAGATCATGTGCCATCCCCAGAACCAGTTTATTCTGTGCCTTTTTCATATTTCGTTCTTTTTCTTCCTTCTCCAAAAGAACTGTTTTCATATGCTCCAGACCGCGTGCCAGATCTGTCAGCTCATCCTCTCCTTTTATAGTAAAATCCACCGACCATAATCCATCTTCCAGTTTCGCTACTTCCCCACTCAATTGCCTGATGTACCGTACATATCCGCTTACACCAAACGCAAACACTCCAATCCAGACCAGCACACCACAAAGTGCCGCAGCCACATCTACCAGGATATAATACTTTCGCTCACGATTCACATATATAAATACATCTGCATTCCCATCTGTAAACGATACTTCTTGAAAATATTGCCATGTATAGTGTAATTGCTCTGATTTTGTACGATCCAAGGCAACTGGAAGTGCGTAATAATTATCGTAAAGCAGCATGCGCTTTCTTGAAATCGTAAAATACCCAATATGGTTTTCTTTTGCCCACTCCCGGATACGCTCCGTGTCGGAAGCCGCCAGATGATGTCTGGATACATATTCCTGAAACATTGCTATGGTTTCCTTAGAAACATTTCTTCGATACATAGAACTTTCAAAATACCGGTTTAATGCTCCATTTCCCATAAAAAATATAAGCAAAAACAACAGCAGTGCAAGAAAAAATCCCAACAGCAGAATTCCGATCATTTTTTCCATCAGATGTTTTCTTTTTCGTTTATTCAATGCGGTATCCTTTCCCCCACACCGTTTGTATAATTTGCGGTTTCTGCGGATTCTTTTCAATTTTCAGTCTCAATTTCCGAATATGAACCATAACGGTATTTGCAGAATTATTGAAAAACGGCTCCTGCCAGACGCTCTCATATATGTTTTGTACGGAAAAAATTTTTCCCCTGTATTTCAGCATTAATGACAAAATTTCATATTCTGTTTCCGTCAGGTAAATCTCCTCATCCCCTGAAAATACTTTATTTCCTGTAGTATTGATCTTCAGATCTCCTTTTTTTATCCACACATTTTGTCCATTTTCTTTCATGTTTCCACAAGTATAAACCTGTTTTCGACGCAACAATGCCTTTATCCTTGCCAGCAATTCTGCATAAGAAAATGGTTTCACCAGATAATCATCTGCCCCGGCTGTAAATCCGATAATTTTATCATTCTCACTGCTTTTTGCGGTCAAAAATAAAATCGGCACATAGGAAACCTTGCGTATTTGTTCACAGGTTTTGATACCAGAAATCCCAGGCATCATAATGTCCAAAATAACAAGATCCGTATCCTCTGAAATCTGGTGCAGCCCATCCATTCCATTATCCGCTTCAATTACATGAAAACCCTCGTTTTCCAGCAATATCTTTACGCTTTCCCGGATATCTTCATCATCTTCAATAATCAAAATTGTTATTTCATCCATATTTTCTCCCATTTATCAAGCATTATTTAATTTATATAGTATTGTACCATATTTTTATAACATAATATCACTCTGTAAAAATGTTAAGATTTGTTAAGAAATATTAAGACTTATTTTAAAACATATATGCTATGATTAAGCTATCCGTTTAGGAAAACAAAAGAAAAGAGACCGTATAATGAAACAGAAAAAAAAGAAACGCAAAAGAAAAATTTTTCTACCATTATTTTTAATATTTTTCATCATCATCGGATTTTATTCCCATCAATCCTACGAAACAGCCATGCACGAACAACTCCCGGATTCTCTTATCGAGTTTGAGCAAAAATATCCGGAAGCAACCGATTTTGTAGAAAATTATCACAAATACAAAAACAAATCCTTTGACCTTGATGTGTCACACGAAGTAAGAAAAGACAACATTCCTCTATTCATCCAGTGGGATAAGCGATGGGGGTACAAAACATATGGCAGCAATTTCCTTGGTGTCAATGGTTGTGGTCCAACTTCACTTTCTATGGTTATCTGCGGATTAACTGGAAAAGCAACGTGGAATCCTTATAAAGTGGCACAATTTTCGCAAAAACAGGGTTATTATATCAGTGGACAGGGCACTTCGTGGGATCTGATGACTGCAGGTGCAAAAAAGCTGGGCCTTACATCCACAGAGGGAACCATAAATAACGATTATATCCGGCAAAATCTTACCTCATCCACCCCGATGATCTGCTCCATGCTGCCCGGAGATTTTACTTATAGTGGACATTTCATTGTTCTCACCGGCATCGATTCCGAAGGACGCGTTGTCGTCAATGATCCCAACAGCCCCAAAAACAGCGAAAAACACTGGGATATGGATCGACTTTTGCCACAAATCCGGCATATCTGGAAATTTGAGGTGGAAAAAGCTGCATAATTCTTTGTTCTATGCCTGTCTCGCCCGTTGTTTATTGTGTCAGGCACCAATTGTTTTCTGATTTTTGCTTCATAGAAAATATTTCCGAATTCAGGTACATCACTACCTCATTTTCCGGCATCAAGCAACTTCAAAATGCTCTGTGCCCGTTTCTTAAATACTTCATTTTCCGATCCCTGGGCTATACCCGCAATGCGCACCATCTCATCCTCATACGGCATACAGAATTTAACCGCATCTGTTAAAAGCCGGTCAGACTCTAATGTGCTGTCTAATGCATGATCAAAGTCATACAACGGTGCCATGCACACATACTCTCCGGTATCCGTATTTCTAATCCAGCCAAAATTACCTGCATGCCGGTCTCCATTTCCGATTATCGCATCTATAATAAGCATTTGCGCTCCGGCTTTTCCAAACAGATCTATAATCGTCTGCTCATCAAAATCATCCGGATCAATTCTTCCCGACTGATCTGCCTGCTCAAGCATCACCTTTGGGGAGGTTATATTAGAAATTGCGATTCCTCCGTCTGTCTCATCTGCTCTTTCTACAGAAATTCCGCATTCCCTGCAAAGCTTAATACATTGCAGTTCCACGGAAATATCCCCATATTTGTAGAGCTTTCCGTCCTGTTTCCATTCCTTTGACAGTGCACCACCCACGTAGAGTGTCGGTGCCGCCTGTCCCGTAAATTCTTCGTTTCCGTCCCAGAATGGTTTGTAATACGGACTGATCTCCTCAAAACATATCGAATCATCCTCAGCTTTTATCCAGTAACAGTCGCTGAAACTCAACGCTCTAGTCTCACGGTTAATGCGCATACGCGCTCCCTGTCCGAATGTGATGCCCTTTAATTTCCGTGCTATCGTGTTGGTACCTGAGGAATAGCGGTATTTCATCCATTTTGTGAAGGTGTGATTGTCTGCACCTTTTTGCTGCATCAGCCCCGGAAGAAGATTATAATTTAATGTTTTTTCTTTCTCTATGTCGTAAACAGATGTGTTTTTACACATTAGCATCATGGAATCACCCCTTTTATATAAATTCGATCGGTAATGCTACAAGATTTTCTCTTAAATATGTCTTTTTATCAATCAGACATAAAATAACTCCGAGACCTCTTTTTTTATCACTTACCTTATCCAATACCTGATTCGTTGCTCCCATACTTGCCTTGGGATTGCCGGACATTTTAATCTCGACCGGATATAAGACTCCATCCTCCTCTATCACAAGATCAATTTCGTTTTCACCGGAAGCATTTCTGTCTTTCCCTCTGTAATAAAAAATGTTAAATCTGTAATCTTTGCCCTCGTTGGAATAGGATTTTAAAATTTCAGACACTACAAATGTCTCAAACATATTCCCTGCAACCGCTGAACATTTCAATGTATCGGCAGTAAGCCATCTGGTAAGATAACATGCCAGTCCGGTATCCCGGAAATAAAGTTTTGGTGTCTTTATTGCCCTTTTAAGTGCGCTCGCACTATACGGCTGGAGCAGATATACAATTCCGGTTCTTTCCAAAATAGATATCCAGTTCTTAATTGTCGGCTCACTTACCCCGACGTCTCCTGCTATGTTGGAATAATTGAGAAGTTCACCTGTTCTTGCAGCAACTGCCGTCAGAAATTTGGTAAATGTAATACCATCTGCCGCCACCAGTTCATTGATATCCCTCTCCATATAAGTTGCAACGTAAGAAGAATAATATTCTTGCCAGTCCCTGTCTATATCATAAAGCTCGGGATAAGATCCTTTGTGGATAATTTCCCATATATTGTCATATTTTACAATCTCTTTTTCACGTTCTTTGATATATGCATCGGTTGGGATAAAATGCCGATTAAATTTTACACCATAAATCTCCCGCATGGATAATCCGGTAAGCTCTGAGATTGACACTCTTCCTGCCAACGATTCACTCATGCCTTTGATAAGTTCAAGTTTCTGAGAACCGGAAAGAATAAACATCCCTCGCTCATCCGATTCATCGACAATCTGCTTGATATCTTCCAGAATACTGCTTTCTTTTTGAACCTCATCTATAAAAAGCGGCTGTGGATTGTTTAAAAAAAACAATTTAGGTTCTTCCTTCGCCTGCATTCTTGTCAGTCTGTCATCAAAATTTGCCCGGTTAAAATCCTTGAATTCGTGCTTTATAAGTGTTGATTTCCCGACCTGTCTGGCTCCTACCAGTAACATGCACTTGCTGGTAGACACTCTTTGTTTCAATATTGGCGTTATCGCTCTTTGTATATATGGCATAACAAACCTCCGGCTAATCTAAACTCTGATTTTATTATAGTCGTTAATATATACAAAATCAATAAAAATATACCGTCTAATCTAAAGTTGTATTTTAGATTAGACGGTATTTTTCAAGACACACAAGCTGTACATCCGGAATCCCGTTAAACACGCACGGTACAATGCCAACTTCCTCATCATGAATGTGGTTGTATATCGTTTCAATCCGGGCAAGATCCATTTGTTTTGCACTTCGGATATTTATCATAAAATATACTCCATCTGCTGCTCCTTGGTTTTCAGCCCCATCTTTTCATAAAATTTCTCCGCCGAGGTATTTCCCGCCCAGACATTGAGCGTCACTTCATAGCAGCCTAAACGCTTTGCCTCCTCTTTTACATGCACAAACAACTTCTCTCCGATGTGCTGTCCTCTGGTACTTGCATCGACGCACAGATCATCGATAAAAAGTGAGGTAAACGGCACCATATTGTTGGAAAACGGCTGCTCCCGCAACTGACAGAATGCATAGCCGAGACAGTTGTCATTCTCATCTGCTGCAACATAAATCGGTCTGGTATCATCCTTTATCATCTGGGAAAGTTCTTCGTTTGTGTATTTTGTGGTTCCCGGGATAAAAATATCCGGCCGGATATCTGCATGGATCTGAAGCACCTGCTCCAGCAGTTCGATCAGTCTTGGGATATCGTTTTCGTTTGCTCTTCGAATGTTCATCTGCTTCTTCTCCTTCTGCCTGCGTTTTAAACTTTTTGCTCTTGTATAATTATAACTCACTTTTGCCATGCGAAAAAGGAGAAATCTCTTTATGTGTCTTTTCCTCGAAAATTAAAATAAAAATTAACACCAAAACAGCAGTACCATAAAGATTTTTCACCTTTCCTGATACCGCTGTTTCGAAGTTTCTTATCCGAAAACAAATATTTTTAATAATCCAGCAATCACGATAACAATTCCCACCACAACAACAATGGAATAAATTTTCTTTGATTCCGGATCGTTTTTCTCTTTTCAAATGCCCCAAACTGATTGACCGTTCCGGAAGAAACCTCATCGCCCTTCGCCTTGTCAACCGGAAGGGATTCTCCGGTCATAACTGCCTGATTGATGGAAGTCTGTCCCGATACGATTACGCCATCAACCGGTATGGTTTCTCCTGGAAGTACCCGGATCAGCTCTCCAACCTTTACCTGCTCTGCCGGTATAACTTTTTCCGTTCCATTTCCGAACACACAGGCAGTCTGCGGAGTCAGTTTTACCAGTTTTTCAATACCTGCTCTCGCTTTTGCCACGGTCAGATCCTCAAGCAGTGCTCCAAGCTGCATGATAAATGTGACTTCGCCCGCAGCAAAATCTTCATGGATACAGATCGATGCAATGAGCGCCAGTGACACAAGTACATCCGCTTTTATATCAAATGCTGTCACCAGACCGATCACCGCTTCCAGAATGATCGGGTAAGCCATCATAATTGTTGTAAACTTCCTGTCTTTCGGAAACACCGTAAAAATCCAAAAAATACTTGGTTCTGCTATGCTTTTTGATGATTTTATTGTCCTGTTAAGTGATATAATAATATGGTAAATTATTACAATACAGTTATAAAAAGGACGATAAAAATGTTTTTTGCATACGGAGAAAAAGAGATTACATACCTCAAACAGAAAGATAAACGCCTCGCAGAAATTATCGATAAAATCGGAATGATTGAACGGGAAGTTGACACCGATTTATTTTCAGCCGTAATTCATCATATCATCGGTCAGCAGATTTCAACAAAAGCACAGGCAACCATCTGGAAACGAATGAAGGATCAGTATGGTATCATTAACGCAGATACCATACTGAGTGCCGGAGTTTCCAATTTACAGTCACTGGGAATTTCCTTCAGAAAGGCAGGGTATATTACCGATTTTGCCCGAAAAGTAAAGGACGGAACTTTTGATATTGACGGAATCTGGAAAAAATCGGACGAAGAAGCCATAAAAGAATTATCTTCTTTACAGGGAATTGGTGTCTGGACCGCGGAAATGATTCTGTTGTTTTGTATGCAGCGTCCAAATGTATTGAGTTTTGGTGATCTGGCAATCCAGCGCGGCATGCGGATGGTTTATCACCACAGAAAAATTGACCGCAAACTGTTCGAAAAATACCGGCGGAGATTAAGTCCGTATTGCAGTGTGGCAAGCCTGTATTTCTGGGCTGTAGCCGGAGGTGCTATTCCTGGCATGAAGGATTTTGCACCCAAAAAGCAAAAGAGATCTTCAAATCCATGCCGTAATGATTCCCTGGCAGCTTCCGGCATATAGCCTTTTCCCCCAAATGGTTGTCCAAGCCAGTATCCCAGCTCACACTCATCGTCTCTTTGTGTCATATCCGTATATCCATTCAGCTTCAATTCCACTGCACCAATTGCAATATTATTCTCTTTTTCACAAATTGCATAGCATTCTGGTGCAATTTTCATTCTTTTTTGGACAATGCACAAAGTGAGATATATAGTGGATTTTACCCCTGCACTGGAATTTACTTTTTCAAGTCAGCTTCAAGTAGTATGCTATTTCAACTTTCTTATTATTTTGTGGTGCTCCTCATCTAACCGGGGACATATGCACGATATGTATAGCTATGTCCCTCTTTTTCATCTACTTTTTGGACATATGGAAAGTATTTTTTCTTCCATGTCCTGAGTTACAGTATTCTGATACTTTTTAATCAGCTGTGGTTCATAATCACCGTTACGATCCCTTGGTATAGCTACATCCATATCTCCATAACTGGTGTGCATGGTTTTACTGGAATGACCGTTTCTGCTGTTGTCTGTTTCTTTGTTACGATAATCATACTTGGAATATCCTAATTCTTCATCCAGTTCCTCGTCCAAAGCACCTTCCAAAAGAACAGACATCATGTCACGCATAATGCTATTTACATCGGTGCCATCTTTGATGCTGATATCGTTGTTTTTCAGATAGTCTCGCATCATTTCTCTCATTGCTGCTTTTTGTGGGCTGTCTTTTCTTCTTGCCATAAAAATAACCTCCAAACTGAGTAATTTTATCTTACATCAGTTTGAAGGTTTACACAAACTTTGGGATACTCCCGAAATTTTCACTTCTTTACTCTTAGCAATAAGAAATCTGGCTTATGAAACAAATCCTTGTAATCTGGATATTGTTCAAGTATTTCATCTGTTGGTAATGGTTCAATCATTCTTTCTATCGAAAATCCTGCACTTATTAATGTGTTTATGATTGTCGAGAAAGTTCTATGGTATTTTTTGACATTATTAACAAACCATACGGACTCTCTTTCACCCTCGATACCATAATCCGCAAGATTAAGATGTATCTTATTGCCTAGCTCGTCTCTTGTCCATCTGTTTCCTCCAGAATGGCAGGTGCATAACGGATGCTCTTGTGAAAAAATAAATATCCCTTCTGTATCAAGCATATTGTAGATGTCTCTAACAACTCCTTCAAAATCTTCAATATAATGGAACGCTAATGAACTAACTACTATATCAAATTGTTCATTTAATTCTGCAATTTTTTCCATAGGCATATTGATGTAAATTATATTAGGGTCACTATTTTCGTTTCTGGCAACCTCTAACATTTTTTCGGATATATCAATCCCAACCACCTTTTTTGCTCCGCAATCAATAAAGCGTTTACAATGTTCTCCAAATCCACATCCCAAATCTAATACTCTTTTATTTTTTATATCTGGCAACATAGAAAACAATGCAGGTATTTCAAATAAGTTATTAGCATTTATTTTGTTATCTCTAATCTTTTTGTACCCCTCAAAGAACACTTCGTTATCATATATATTCTGCTGTGCCATCTTATCCTCCATCAACTTTAATTGTACCACGCACACCTCTTATATTCCATTTACATTTTTCTAAAATATTGTGAAAAGCGGATGGCCAATATGCAGGTAATTTTTTGTGTGGGAAGTTTGCGTATTTTATTTAGGAAAATTTGCCTCGATATATGAAATATATGGTTTTTTATTTATTTCTTTTTCATGTTCATCATACCACCTGGCAGCTTCTTTAAGGCCAATATCTAAAGGAATGGTTTCCGGATATATACATTTTTGTCGACTCACATCTAATTTGTATTCATAATTATAAAAACTAAAATAATTCCTCTGCTCTATATCATCATACACATATATAAATTCCGGTTTTTTCCCATAACAAGCATAGCATTTAGTTACCCAATCTTTGATCGATATCGTCTCCGGATTACCAACATTTAATATATGTTCCTCTGGTTTATTACTAATAATTACTTCCATTAGTTTGCACAAGTCTCTAACATGAAAAAACTGCAACTTCATTCTTCCATTTTCAGGTAAATAAAATTTCCGATTTGTTTTCGCGCAGTCAAATACAAAAGCCTCTCGATAAACATTATTCATTGGACCATATAAATTTGGCGGACGTAAAATATACGCATCGTGAACTCGGTCTAACAATGCCCTTTCCGCTTCTATTTTATCAGTACCATATTTTCCCCAAAACTTATTCAACGCTTTTTCTGTATCTTCTCTAAATGGCTGTGCTTCATATTCTGGATACACGGCACTTGAACTAATCATGATATACTGCCCGAATGGGCCAAGTGCCTCATATAAATCTATAATATCTGATGCATTGTATGCCGTAATATCGACTACTACGTCAAAATATTTGTCCTTTAACACACTTCCTAAATGGTGCCTATCTGCCTCTATTAATTGAACCCCTTCCACTTGTGACTTTGAATTCCTGTTAAGTACATATACTTCATAATCAGCCTCTACAAAATATTTTGCAGCATATTTACTTACAAAAGTTGTTCCCCCGGTTATCAGTATTTTCTTCATCACCGTCTCCTTTCTATTCCCCCTTGCACTTCTCAAACGCAAAAATCGCTGCCCCCAGCGCCCCACAAAGCTGCGATTCCTCACAGATATACAGCTTCGCACCAAGTTTTTCTTCCAGTGCATGCACAATGCCCGGATTTTTTGCAACGCCGCCGGTCATCATATATTCTCCCGGATTGTTCTGTCCCAGACGCGCGGCCAGTGCGCCCACCTTGGAAGCCACGGACACATTCAGTCCATGAATGATATCTGCCACATCTTTATTCTGTGCGACAAGGGACACCACCTCGGACTCCGCAAATACGGTACACATACTCGAAATCACAATATTTTCTTTCCAGTCTAGTCCCTTTACGCTCATCTCCTCTAAGGATAATCCGAGCGTCCGCGCCATCATTTCCAGGAATCGTCCGGTTCCGGCAGCACATTTGTCGTTCATCAGGAAATTTTTGACAGCACCATTTTCGTCAATGCTGATTGCCTTGATATCCTGTCCGCCGATATCGATGACTGTGCGCACATTCGGATTCAGATAATTGGCTCCCTTGGCATGACACGTAATCTCGGTGATGCTGTCGTCGCCGTTGTCGATATAGGCACGTCCGTATCCGGTTGTGACAATCCGCACAATTTCTTCTTTACGGATTCCGGCTTTTTCCACTGCCTGCTCCAGACTCTTTTCTGCACTCATCATCGCACCGCCGCCGGTCGGAATGATCATGGTGGATTTTATTTTTCCATCCTGATCTAAAATTACCACATCGGTACTTGTCGAACCACTGTCAATTCCTGCCACATAATATACGCCTGATGCCATTTTCTCCCTGGCCTCCTTACTGATTTCTTTGTCTGGATTTCCATCACCGGAACCCTCGATCGTCTCTGCAAATGCCTGAATACGTGTCAACAACTGTCCTGCACTCTGGCTGGTAAAATCGGTTTCGATCTTTAAAAGCGGAACTTTGATCCCCTTTTTGATGCTGGCATATTCAAATCCATAATAATCACAAAACTTGATGGTATGATAGATAATGCCTTTCAGGTTCGGGTCCAGATACAACTGATTTCTTCTTGTGTTGTTGTTCATGCGAAAACACGGAAGCTGCCCTAAAAGTGCCTCTGCGTAGGCAAGAAACATCACATCTTCTTCCATATCGCTTAATTCTTCCGGAAGCAATATCAGCTTTCTTCCGCCGGTGCAGGTCAGGTTGTCCACCCGCATCCGGATATTGTCCTGAATCATCTGCTCCAAAACGCCGCTCACTCTGACGCCCATTACTCCGATGTATGGCTGTGGCTCTGTCGTCCGTTCTTCAAATGCCTGCAAGAAAAGCGTTTTGTCAAAGGTTTTCCCGGAAAAACGTTCATATGCCTGCTTCAATCGTCCGATTGCCTGTGCAAACTTAACCTTTTCACATTCATTATCTTCATGCGGCAGATCCAGCAGATAGAGAAATTTGCATTTTCCGGTACTCTCCACAATATCGTATACCCGCCGCATGGAATCGCAGCAATTCACCAATACGAGATTCTCAACTTTTCCTTCAAGAACCGCCTGAATGACCGATTTTCCAAACCCACACAGATTGGCATGTGCGATTTTGTCAGACAGTTCAAAATTCTCCGGCATTTCTTCTAACACCGCACAGTCTTCCCCGAATCCTTTGAATAATTCTACCGGTGTATATTTACAGACATAATGTATCATGGGATTTTGCCTCCTTTAACATTTCCATATAGGCCTGAAGCCGGGTAGACACCTGGCCATCGCTTGTATTGGCCGGATTGCAGCCGTCCCCATCTAAAATAATGGTCGGAAGTCCCGATGCTTCCAGCGAATTTTTTATAAGGCCGGATGCTCCGATCGTTCCCTTACAGCCCCAGTGCGCAAAAAGGATGCCTCCATCCGCTTCTGTCAACTGTGCCAGTTCCTTTGCTTTTTCTATCCTCTGTCCGACACTTCCATTGTAAATGCAGTTTACCATCTTCTCTGCCATCGCTTCATAGGGATCTTCGTGATGCACTTTCTGAAATCCATCTGCGACAAAATCGCACGTACTGATATGCATCTGATCACTATAATTAAACACCTCTTTGACCGGCTGCTGCAAAAATGGCATCATGTGCATCCATAAAATACGAAGCCCCTCTCCTTTTGGTGCTTTTTTTACATCCTCCAAAAGCAGTTTCGTATATGTTACAGACTCCTTTGAACCGGCTAACAAATGGCACATAAAGATCGCGTACAGCTCATTGGTGAGTGTGGAAACCGGGTCATGGTCTTTTCTTAATGCAAGCTGCCTGCTGTAATACTCCGCGGACTGTTTGCTGTTGGCAACGGCCTGCTGCACCGCAGACTCTGCAATCTTTTTTCCGGTCATATCCTCCAGATACTTCTTTAATTCCCGAAGCTGTCCTGCCACGTATTGAATGGAATCCTCATTCTTTTCATACGGCACATCAATATAAAAGCCTGAAAGTTCCTGCTTTTGCTTCAAATATGGAAACGTCATCATATTTCCATCACAGGCAAGATTTGTATAAACCATGCATTTCGGCGCCGGAACCAGCCCTGTCAAAGATGCGCCCAAAAATACACGGTGGTACGAACACATCGTCTCCGGAAAACCTTCCTCCTCGGTTTTCCTTAAAAATGGCTGCTCGCACTGCGTTCCCGCAATAAAACAGGACATTGCTTCTACGGAGTAAGGCGTCAGTCCTGCCGCTGTCAGAAGTTCTCCCGGCACAAAGATGCTGACCATCGCAGTATCCTCCGGTTTCGAAAGTGCTTTGATGATATTTTGCATAACAATTCGTGCCACATACTGACCGGAGTACGGCAGCTTTTTATCCGGAAAAAGGAGCAGCCGTTTCTCCTGAAGCTGATATCCAAGAAGCAGCAGCTTACGTGCTTTCTTTGCATCTTTCAGGGACGTACTGCCCACCATTTCACCAAATTTTTTTATAATATCCATCGTTTCTTCTTCCTTGTATTCAATATTCACAGATAATATTATACCCATTATCTTTTATTCGTCAAAGAAGAAAATTGCCGGGTGCCGAAACATTTCTATTTCGATTCCTTTCTTTGGGCTGCCCGGTTGAGCCACAGATAATAAATCACATTTAATATAATACCAAATATAGTAGCTGCCGGAGCCGCAAATCCGATTTTTGTAAGGCTCGCATCCGGCTGGATACCCATATAATAAGCCAGCGGCAAACGCAATCACTTTACATCCAGTATCAGGTCTATGCCCGGCACCAGTCTGGCACCAAGATAACTGACAAATGCAAATCCAAGTCCACCTGCCGCACCAGCGCCTTCCATTTGTGCATAGTCTGTTCCCATGCATTCTGCCGTTTTTTTCGCATTTCCAGCTTCCATGAACTCATGCTCCCTTTAAAGGAGTCGATCAAAACCATTACTTTCTTTCTTATATTGCACGAAATCATCTGTCAATAAACGTTTTTCATGAAAAAAGTAGTAGGTTCACATACTTAGGACTAGCCATCGCACCAGCGGCTTGGTACAATAATTAAAAAGGTCCATCAGAAGGAGTCTGCAAAATCTTATGGAAAATTCCAAGAAAGAAAACTTTATTCACCAATATAAAAGTCAGATCGCTCATGCCACACTGCCCCGGAGACTTGCTGAAGACTATTCCATCAGCAGTATTATCAAAGATACCGCTGATAAAAAAGTTTATCTCCTGAAAGATCAGCACAACCAGTCTTTTATTCTGAAATGCTGTTCTGCCATGTATGCAAATGCCCTTCAACAGGAATATGATTTTCTGACGCATCATACAAACATGGACTGTTTTCCTGGCGCTGTAACTTTTTTCGAAGAATCGGATGTGTGCTTTTTGCTGCGTGATTATATCAAAGGTCCGTTACTCGGAGAACATTCCGAACATTTATACGCAAGGTACACGCACTTCCGGGATTTTGAGAATGCACTGCTGCCTTATATGATGGAATGTTGTCAGATTATCTCCATCCTGCATCATGAGAAACCACCCATTATCCATCGGGATATCAAACCGGAAAACTTTGTCTGGGAAGAATCTTCCCAGACACTTGTGCTCATTGACATTGATGCCGGCCGGCAATTTACCCCTTCCAAAACAAGAGATACTGTTTTTACCGGAACATATGGTAATGCTGCTCCAGAGCAATTCGGTTTCGGACAAAGCGATATCCGTACCGATGTATATGGGTTAGGCAAAACATTCCTGTCTCTCCTATCTGGCAATGAATCTTCTCCAGAATCGGATACGGACATTCCCGGTCTTTCCGCGGATCTTGCCACGATCCTGCAAAAAGCAACCTCCTTCAAGCCAGAGGATCGTTATACGACCGTTTTACAATTTCAAAAAGCACTCTTAAAGCTGCAAATACAACGCAATCAAAAAAAAGACAAACCACGCTCCGGTTTCGGACGCTCACTGACACTTCTTTTTGCCGGAATTGTCTTAGGTTCCGGAATCGGATCAGGAATCGGTGTCATGGTAGCACAAAAATCATTTCAGACAGCGTCAACGACATCAGTTAACACACAGCAGGACGAATCGGCTCTGCCTGTATCGGAAACGGACACAATAAAATTCTCGGAGCCGGATACTTGCGTCTCTCAAAAAGATGACAAACACTCACTGGCCGAGAAGGCGGGTGTCGAAGCATTTGATGCATACAAGTATCAGGATCAGATTGATACGATCATCGTTGCTGCTTACCAGAATGATGCAAAATCCGTCACATCCAACTTAGAATCGCTGATCTCACAACTATATGAGGAACCAGAGCTTACACGCAATCCCCCGGAAGATTATTCCACCTATGATGTGCTCCCAAAAGGGTATTGGATTCTATCTGGAATGGACGCTGTCCGTCTTCGCCTTGTTTACCGCGACAGTATCCTCAAAAAAAATATCGGCTCCTATAAAGACTATGATGCACAGCTTCTGCATATGATCCGCCACTGTCTCTACGGAACAAACGGCTCTGATACCAGCAACCTTTACCAATACGCACACAGCACTCCCGATAAACGAAACAATTACTATGAATTTTGTCTCAGCGATCTGTTAGACAATGTGCAATGTGTACTTGACCAACGCGATAATTTCACCTGTCCACAGGAAGCAGATTCCCAATGAGTGAGCAGTTTTGCCCACCATCGCATATTTTCAATATGGTAAAATATAGAATATACCAAAAATAGCCAATATCGAATTTGATTGAGTTGATGTTATGGAATAGGGGAACCATATGAAAGCGACAGATGAATTACTAAAACAGATCAAAGAATTGAATATTGAAGATTTTAAAAAACAAGAAAGTTTTGACTGCATTTCTATCGATGAATATCTGTGCTCGCTTCTTACAAGTCATAATCTACAGCCAAAAGATATTATCCTTAATCTGAACATGGAACGTTCTTATACTTATCAGATACTTAATGGACGCCGAAAACCTACGCGCAATTTTCTTTTGCGTATCGCAATCTTTATCAGCTTGTCTCTGGATGAAACTCAGAAAATGCTCACCATTGCCCAGCGTCCGCAGCTCTATCCAAGAAATCGCTTTGATGCAGCTATCATTTTTTCTTTGGAGCATAAAATGTCTTTGGACGAAACCTACGAACTTTTAGAAGAAATCGGCGAAGAACCGTTAAATTAAATTAACCTGTTCAAAATACAGCGAAAAAGCCCGGAGGCTTTCCTTTTTGGAAAACTTCCGGGACTTTTTTGTGTGTTCTATGCTCTGCCTGTTATTTTACTTTCACCTTGACCTTGACTGTTTTGGTTGTTCCGTCCTTCAAGGTAACTTTCACTTTTACCGTGACATTGCCTTTCTTCTTCGCAATAATATTTCCATTTTTATCAACCTTTACTGTCGATTTATCGGAAGATGTATAGGTAATCTTTGCAACATTATCCATATCCAGCTTACTGCTCAGTTTTACGGTTGTCTTTTTTCCTTTGTCAACCGACACATTCCCCGTCTTTGGTGTTACGGTTTTTAAAATTTCTTTCTGTAATGCCTTTGTCTCTTTTTCATTGAGCAGCTGATACTCACCTTCTTCTGCTTTGACGCTTACATTACCGTTCTTGTTAACGGTAACCGGCTTAGACACAAGAACTTTCTTACCATTTTCAATTTTTACAAGTGTCAGTTTCTTTCCTGCAGCCAGATCCTCCGCCTTTGTCTCTACAGTATACAGTACATTTCCCTTAGTATCCTTTACCGTCTGCTTAATGGTCAGATCTGTGGTTCCTGCTGCATCGGTCATCTGCTTTACAACACTTGCAGAGATTGTAGTCTTAACGGTATCACTTTTTCCCGGTTTTACAGTATTCTCTACAGTTGCCTCTGCCGCAGAAATTTTACCTTCTGCATCCTTGGTTACACTAACGCTTGCAGAAGTATTCTTTGCAATGTTTTCGATCTCGGATTTGGTTGTTGTAGAAGCTACAGAGCCATCTGGATTTTTTGTTATTGTAGTCTCCTGTTTTACCGTATTTCCTTTACTGTTTGTGGTAGTCTCTGTCTTTGTTTCCGTGGTTGTCTCACCCGGATTCGGTGTCGGTGTTGGTGTAACTGTAGATCCGCCGCCTGTGGAACCACCAGAAGATCCACCACCTGTGTTTCCACTGTCGCTGCTGTCTTTATCGGTATAAATCCATACATATCCATCTGTATCGTAAGTGCCATACGCATCCTGAATCTGCGCCTTTACTTCGATAAAGAATTCTTCCGGAAAATCTGCCTTTGCCCCTAATGTAATCTTATAAACATATGGTTCACTGGCATTTACCACTTCATAAGTAAAATACTTTGTACTGTCTGTAAAGTATGTAGGTTCTTCTTTTCCATCCTCATAGATTCCAGCATGTAGCTCAACATTCTTTATGATGTAATCTTCTCCCTGATTCTCTACCATGTAAAATACTTCATGGTCAGAAGCTGTTGCAAGTGAAGAAAGATAAGACTCTTTGGAAACTGTTGTGTTCTTATAAAATGCAACCTCTCGATAATACACCTTCAGATTAACAACAGCTTTTGGATCTGTCTTCTTTACTACTTTATAATTTCCGGTCTCCGGGAATTCCAGATCACAGAAATTAGGATTCTTTGCATTCGCCTTAATGCTTCCAACCGATTTTCCATTCTCATCGATGAGCGATAACTGATCTGCTGTCACATAAGTTATCTTTCCTTCGTCATCGATATCTGCAAATACAATGCATACATCATCCGTATAATATGCACCAACGCCGGAATACCATTTGACATCTGTCGGAACTTGTGGGTTTTCTCTGTCAACATCCGCTTTAGCTACGAATCCTGTTTCATCAGCTTCCTGACCTCTGTTCTCTGACCAAACAGAAGCTTCTGCAATCTCTGTATTTCCATTCTCCGTCCACTCCATCGTAACTAAAACCGTGAAGTTTTCATTCTTATCCTTGTTAATTACAATCTTGTGATTTCCATTCTGTAAATCTTCTACGGTATAATAACCATCATATGCAATCGGCTGATCCGAATCTGCCGGAATTACAGAGAAATTGTATGTTGGTGTCACACCATCATCCAAACCATGCGGAATCACATACAATTCATTACATTCATCTCTCCACAAAGTGGATTCGGAATCACATGCTGTATCTACGCTCACCGTCTGTGAGGTATACAATCCAACCTTATTAAAATCTGCCGAAATCATTACATAATCAGCCGGATCGTCTTTTGCATATACTTTATAGGTACCAACGCCATTAAATTTAATTCTGATAACCTTCTTGTCCTGCAGAAGATATGCATCTCCGGTTCCATCGGCCATCGGTTCAATCGTAAGCTGATCCTTGGTATATGTTTTTTCTACCTCTCCGTTCTCATTAACTTCTGCAAACTGATAAGGTGCCGAATGACTGAAATCTGCCCAGCATTCTTTTCTGTACGTCGCATCAGGTCTGACAACCGGACAGCCTGCAGCATCATTCCAGTCAAATTCCTGCGTTGCGCTGAATCCTACCACATTACCGTCATAATGGATCGTTATTCCTTCTTCCGGAGTCCACGGTTCAGAACCGTTCTCACCAATGGTTCCGGTTGCTTTCACACGAATATCCATCCAGTCAAACGTACCCTTTTTTAATGTGATTTTATAAGTCTTATCTTTGCTGCTTTCCGTTCCTGTTATTAGAGTTTTCTCAAAATATCGTCCCTGCTGACTCTCATCAATATTTTTTCCATTCGCATTTACTTCCCACTTCAGGCTGCCATCCCACGTAACGTCATCCGGCACGTTGGTAATCAAATAAATACTATTGGAGTCCTGTGGTGTAAATGTATACAAAGCGGCGGATTCCATTGCGCTCTCCGGTGTCTTTGTCTCTGTTGTATAAAAACCAAGTTCTTTATAGCCAACATTGATCACAATTGCATCCGATGCATCCGCTGTCTGATAAAGCTTATACCATCCGGTCTTTGTGAATTTCAGTTGCACATAATCATTATTATAATCCACAGGTGAAACTGATCCCACATTCCCTGTCTGTAAATTATTATCCGGCTTATCTTCGTCTCCGCAATACGCCAGTGTAAGTGCATCTGCGTTGATTGCACTTCCCGTTGTTACCCCATTTTCAAGTTTTTGCACCAACAGTATCAATCCATCTACTGCAGACCACAGTTCTTTCGACCACTCTGCCTGATCCTTCGGCTTTGTGACCTGTCCTTCGTCATCATAATCAAACCAGTCCTTCGCCGCCAGACCAGTAATGACATTGTCTGTGCCCCCACCCTCATTATCATCTGCCCATACCGTATTTACACCAAGCCCGGAAAATAGGCTCAGTACCATTGCAAATACCATAAAAAGCGCACTCAGTTTTTTCTTCATAAGCAAATATCCTCCTTTTATTTTATAGTACAATTGTACCAAAAGGAGGATATCGCTTGGTGTGCACGGATGCCCACATTTTAAATTATTACTTTATCGTCTGATTTTATCCAAACAGCCCGCGCAGCACATTGACGCACCCGTCAATCCCAAACCTTCCACTGTCAAGCACCAATAGTACAAAATTTTCCGGTCGCTTGACATCCTCGTCAAAAACGTTGGCTCTCAAAACAGAACTTCTATTTTGCTTTGACCGCCTCTGCAGCCTTTCCCACAACCACACAAAGAATCACCGTAATCACCATATCCGGCAGTGTATTTCCAACCGGTGTATCCACATGCATCAGCACACGATAAATAACAAAACCGATCAGCCACACGATCAGGTTCCGCCACTGAAATGCCGATTTTTCGGCATCGGCCTTTTTTAATAAAAAGTAATCTGCGACCTGAACGGCAATCATTGGAGCAAAAACAGATCCGATCAGATACAGGAAATTGGTAATGTTATCCATCGGATAAACAATCGCTGCAACCGTTCCGATCACTGTAACCACAATCGCTGCCCATTTCTCCTTGATTCTGGAAGAAATGGAAACGCTCGAAACACCTGCTGAATAGGCATCTAGAAACGTTGTCGTAACGGTGGAAAATACAATAATCAAAAGTCCCACAACACCAAATCCTGTTTTTAACATAATCTGCGCAATGTCATACTCGCCGGTAAAGATGGCAGCCCCCATACCGATCATATACATAAAAATGCTGACAAGACTGTAAACCACAACGCTGACAAGCGTTGCTGCAAACGGCTTTTCGGCTTCTCTGGTATAATCGCTGATCAGCGGCAGCCACGAAAGTGGCATGGCTACGGCAAGCTCTACGGCTGCGCCAAACGTCAGGCTTCCATCATCTACAATTGCAGCCATGCTTCCGGAACCAAAAAAGATCACCTTAAAAAGCACTAAGGACAAAATAAAAAGCGCGGTCATGGCTACGGTATTGAGCTTTCCCAGATTCGTAAGTCCGATAAAAATCCATACCACAATCAAAACACCTATGATAATCGCCCAAACCCAGATGCCGGTACGTAAAATACCATCCGCTGCGAGCGCGCCATCGTAAATCATGATTGCGGTCCATCCTACAAGCTGCAATACATTTAATATCGCAAACAGCAGGCTTCCCCGCTCACCAAAACTCATTTTTACGGTTTCCATAGCACTCTTACGCTCTTTTGCGCCAATCATTCCAGCGGCAAACATCATCAGCCCGCCGATCAGATGACCCAGCAAAATTGCTGCCATTGCTTTTCCAAAACCAAGCGGTGCAAAATAAGTACCAGTCAGAATTTCTGCCAGAGATACTCCTGCACCAAACCAAATCAATCCGTTTGAAAAAACGGAAGTTCTTTTTTCATTCATCGCACGTACTCTCCCTCTATTGCAAATGCATGGTTCATAGGTCCGCTTCCTTTTCCAAGATCAAGCATGGCGGCAAGTGCGCCGGAAATATAATTTTTCGCATATCTTACGGAAGTTTCCAGATCTCTCCCTTTCGCAAGGTTTGATGCAATCGCAGAGGAAAGCGTACAGCCGGTTCCGTGTGTATTTGGATTGTCAATCCGCTTTCCGTGGAACCATACCGGCTCTTTTCCTTTCTGGAACAAAAGATCATTGGCATCATTTAACTGATGTCCGCCTTTTAATAAAACAGAACAGCCTAACGTATCACAGATGGTTTCTGCGGCTTTTTCCATATCCTGCTCGCTCTTTATTTCCATGCCGGAAAGCACTTCTGCCTCCGGGATATTTGGCGTAATTACCGTTGCAAGAGGTAATAATTTACTCTTTAAGGTACTGATGGCATCCTCACTGATGAGTCTTGCTCCACTGGTGGCTACCATCACCGGATCTACGACAATATTTTTGGCGTGATACTCGGTCAGCTTCTGCGCGATCGTTTCGATCAGTTCACTCGAAGCGACCATTCCGGTTTTAATCGCATCCGGATGGATATCCGTAAAAATACTGTCCAACTGCTCTGCCAGGAATTTTGGAGTTACCTCCATAATATCGGTTACGCCGGTCGTATTCTGGGCGGTCAATGCCGTAATTGCGCTCATCGCATACACGCGGTTTGCGGTCATGGTCTTGATATCTGCTTGGATGCCGGCGCCTCCGCTGGAATCACTTCCAGCAATTGTTAATGCTGTATACATATACATCCTCCTTATCGTATTATGCATTAATTTTCTATAGCGGCCGAAGGTGGTGCCCCCGATCTGCCGCTTGTGGTGCAGCGTAAGCTGCATCACCTACGTACATCGCTTCCGCGTAAGCGGAACTCTCATGCGATGTGCTCCTTGTAGTGCAGCGTAAGCTGCATCACCTACGCAGTTTTCTGCAAAATAAAACAGGAATCCCGTTTTGGATTCCTGCGCGCAAACGATTTTTCACCGTTTCTGTTTCCCTACGTTGGCATTATCCAAATCAGGTTCTGGGTTAAAGCATTTGCTTACTCTCAGCCCGCTTGTGCGAGCACCCCGTTTTATGTTTTATAACATTTCTATTATACACACCGTTTCCGGAAATGCAAGGTTTTTCCAATTTACTTATCCAATCACCACTTTACAATCTTTCTTATAGCAGGCAATCCCATATTTGATGAAATTGCGCATTCCATCCTGCTTCAGTTTTGCGACATAATCTTTCGCTTCGATCTGCTTTAATGCCTCAGTGCATGCCGCATCCATATCACCATCCTCGGCATACTTTAACTCGATTACAATACCGGTTCGATTCTCCGGTGCTTCCACAAGGATGTCGCTGTAGCCGATTCCGGATTCCGCATTGGATTTCGTAAGCCAGCTTGCTTTATAACCGAGAAGTCCCAGCAGAATTCCATGATAGAAATTCTCTTTTTTTTCTTTTGCAACTGCGGTATCCCTTATGCTGATCGTATTCCACAGATAGTCGCCAAAAAGCAGTTCAATTTTTTCCGGATTTTTCTCTAAAAATGCATTGCAGAATTCTTCAAGTGTTTTTCCATCATTTCTGGATACATCACGAAACCACTCCCGGATTTTCTTGATAAAAAGGTTCCTTATCTCTTTATTTGGAATCGACAAACGATATCTGCCGCTTTCGGTGCGCCCCTGCTGTGTCAGATAACCGGTAGTAAAAAGCACACTCCAGAGGTTTTCAATTTTGTTATCCAGCTCGTCATAGGTGAGTTCCTGGGAGACTTCTTTCTCAATGCATTCTCCTGCGATCAACCGCTCAATTTCATTCTTTGTGCGAGTATCTGCTTTGTCAATAAATCTACGTACAATCGCATTTCCGCTGGAATTTGACCAGAAATCCTCTGGCTCAGCGGTCAGATCGTATTTCAGCTGTTCAACATAATTGATCACATCCCACGGGCAATATACATCTGCCTTTCCAAAGTGATAGCCATCATACCATTCCTTCGTTTCCATAAAATGTGACGAAAGTCCATAATCTTCCAGAAGCATTTTTACTTCATCATCCGTAAATCCAAACTGCTCATCAAACCTGGCATCCAGAAGGGAAAGCACCTTAAAATTATTAAGTCCTGTAAAAATACTTTCCTTTGAAATCCGCAGACACCCCGTTAAAACCGCGAACCGTAAAAAATCATTCGTCTTTAATGCCTGCCCGAAAAGTCCCCTGATCAGCGCAACCATTTCCCGGTAATAGCCATTCTGAAATGCCTTATCCAACGGAACATCATATTCATCTATGATAATAATCACTTTCTGGTCAAAATGCCGGTACAAAAGCTCCGACAACAATCGAATACTATCCGTCAGATCATCCGGCTTTCCTGCCAGAAGCTGCGCAAACTGCGCAATCTCCTCGTCAACCAGCCTATCACTGTTCTTTAACTCATAGTGCCTCCGGGCCTCTGTTCTTATAATTGTAGTAACACGGGTCTGTGCTTCCTCAAAAGTCAGTCCATCCACGCCCTTAAAAGAAAGAAAAATCACCGGATATTTTCCCATATATTCCGCACACATTTCTTTATTTTTTGAAATATATAGTCCCTCAAATAAAGACGGATCTGCACCTGTCTCAAAAAAAGCGCGCAGCATACTCATATTCAGTGTTTTTCCAAAACGGCGCGGACGGGTAAAAAGATTTACTTTCCCCCAATTTTGTAAAAGCTGCTCTATGAGCTTCGTCTTATCCACATAGTAAAATCCTGATTTCCGAATTTCTTCAAAGTTTTCAATTCCGACCGGCAATTTTAAGGTACTGTTCATCAAAGCCTCCACAAATACTTTGTTATATAACTAACCATAGTATAACGGTTTGGCTTATAAAATACAATCATATCTAAAATGACACTAGAGGGATTCGAACCCTCAACTTCGGTTTTGCAAACCTATGCCTTACCAGCGGCCACAGAATCGTCGGATTGTTTGCCAGCCCTCTGGCAATTGCGGCACGCTGTGACATACCGCCGGACAACTGACTCGGATAACTGTTTTCAAATCCCGCCAGCCCTACAAGCTCGAGATGTTTTCTTACTTTTTCCTCCCGTTCCTGCTTTGGCAGATCCCCAAGACCAAATCCTACATTATCTTTTATTTTCAGCCACGGAAGCAGGCGATGATCCTGAAACACCATTCCACATTTTGGTCCTGGCCCTGTAACCGGGTGTCCATTGCGCTCCACCTGTCCATCCTCATAATCAACAAGTCCGCAGATAATTTTCAACAGTGTGCTTTTTCCGCATCCGCTGTGCCCCACGATGGTAATAAATTCTCCTTTTTTTACCTGCAGATTGATGTCATGCAGCACCTCCATCGGCTGTTTGTTCACCAGAAACTGTTTGTTCAGGTGTGTGACCTTAATAATGTCTTCTCTTGCTGTTTCCATTCCTGCACCTCCTTGTTTGAACATCCTTTGAAGTATCACAATGTCTCGTTGATGTTGACTGCATTATATATGTGTGTGTATGCCAATAGCAAAGGCTATTCGTGAAATCGTTTGCACGATTTCCATTTTATTTCCCTGCATTCATATTAAATTAATATGTTTTAAATTTTATGTGAAATATACCGAAAAAATAACGATTCCAGCAAGTTTTTCACTTGCATGGAATCGTTTTGGTTTGTATTTAAGATATGAATTTTTAGATAGAAACGTACAATTTGTGAAATCGTTTACACCTTGAAAAATGGGGCTATTTCTGTAATTTCTGCAGTTTTTGCAACGCAATTACAGGCTTTCCTGCATCATCCATCAGTTCCATAAAGGTTCCCCAGCCATTTTCGTCATTATTCTCACAGCGCATAAAGGGCTCCCAGTAGAAAAATCCGCTACATGCCGGCACGCTTTGGATAAGCTGTGTCAAATGCTGCAGGCTCTCCTGCTGCCCCACAGGGCTTGCCGGATATCCAGCACACTGCTCCTCTTTTTCCCCGAAAAAGCTTCCTTTGCTTCTGCGGAATGGATGCGCAAACTCTGCAACATTTAACTCTTTGCCATACTTTTGTGACAAGCGCTGCAGACAATCCTCAAAATCAGAAAAACTGCCGTGAATATAAGGATAGTACGATAATCCGATCACATCAAAATCTGTCATTCCCTGGGCCATCATATGGTCAAACCATTCTTCATAATATGCATATGTAGCACCTTCATCCAAGTGGATCATAAGTTTTGTATCTGCATTCACCTTGCGCGCTGCTGCTATTCCGCTATTGACAAGTTTTGCAAGATTTTCCCATTTCGGGACTTTCGCCACCGGAAAAAGCATTCCATTTCGGATCTCATTGCCAATCTGGATCATATCCGGATACACATCCGCTTCTTTTAAGGCAAGAAGTGCCTGCTCCGTAAATGCAAAAAGCTCCTGTGCCATCGCATCCACGGACAAATCTTTCCACGCCTTCGGAATATTCTGGTGCTCCGGATCTGCCCACCAGTCAGAATAATGGAAATCCAGCAAATAGGGAATGTCCAGCTTTTTTAACCGTTTTGCCATTGCAATCGTTTGCAACAAATCACAATATCCGCCAGATTCCGGTATATTTTGCGGCGCATTCCACAACCGCAGCCGCCCATAATTAAATCCTTTCTTTTTCCCATATTCCAGCACATCAATTTCTGTGCCATTTTCATCGTAATACCGATACCCCTTATCTTTCATTTCCGGATATGAAGATACATCCATCCCTATAATCATTTCCTGCCTCCTCATCTATACACACTCCTCAAACGCACAAATACTAGAAAGCACTTTCCCATGTTCATCAAACAATGCCTGATTTTCCCACTCATTTCCCTGGCCTTTTTCTACACCGACGCCTTTTTTGCAATACCACACCGGTTCCCAGTAAAAGACTCCACTTCCATTTTGCGCAGCTTTCACCTCACAAAGCACACGCGCAAGCACGGCTTTTTGGTTTTCCACGGAAGGAGGAAGTCCCATCTTTTCCATCGTAAGCTGCCCTGTCACAATGTTTGGCATTTCATCGTGGGAGGCGTCTGTATAGGGAAACGCTGTTTCCATAACAATAACTGGCTTGTGAAATTTATGCTCAATGTTTTCCATGTTGATGCGCAATTGTTCATAAGATCCCGCCCAAAACGGATAATACGACAATCCAATCTCGTCAAACGTATGCAATCCATTGGCAAATAATTCGGTAAAAAACTGCTCTGTGCGCGGCATATCCGCACCACACTCCACATGCAGTACCGTGCGCATCTGTAACCTGTTCTTTTCACACACAGCCCTCACTGCGGAAAGTCCTGCGTTTAAAAATATGGCAAGCTTCCGGGGATGTTTCAGGCTTCCGTATTCCCATAACATTCCCTTTCCGATTTCATTTCCGATCTGCACCATATCCGGGGCAGCACCGGCATCTGTCAGCGTCTGCAATACTTCGCAGGTGTATGCATAAACCTGGTGCTCCAGCTCGTCTGCTGACATTCCCTGCCACTGCACCGGAATGGTCTGTGCCTTCCAGTCCGCCCAAAAGTCACTGTAATGGAAATCCAAAAGGAAGCCCAGCCCGCGCGCTTTGATCCGTTTCGCCATAAGAACTGTATGTGGCAGATCGCAGTAATCTCCACCATCGAACGACCGTGTTGGCTGATGAAACAGCCGTAACCGTATATAGTTTACGCCATGCCCCTGCAATATGGCAAGTGCATCCGCCTCGTTCCCGTTGAGATCATAAAATTTTGCACCGTAATCCTCCATCGCCTGCAGCGATGAGACATCGGCTCCCTTGATGAATTCCATAGTATACTCCGTCTCTTACTTTTTAATAACTACCTTTTTGCCGCAATTGGTTTTTGTAAAATATTTCACGTATTTTGCATACTGCTTCTTTGCATTTCCCTTTAATTGAATCGTTGTAACTGCTGATCCTTTCAGACAGTTTTTCACAGATTTTTTTGTCAGTTTTCCGCTCTTAAGCGTAATCGTTTTTAACTTTTTCGCACCGGAAAATGCACCCTTTTCGATGCTTGTAATATTGCTTCCAATGACAACAGTTGTCACTGTTTTGTTATTGGCAAATGCCTTTGCATCAATAGATGTTACCTTATAGGTGACACCGTCAATTTTTACCGTCGCAGGAATTATTACCGTTTTTTCCTTTGTCTTTCCAGCTTTGTATACAACCGTTTTCTTTTCTGTATTTGTTACAATATAGGCTGCCTTGCTGTTGGAAATGGTAGTGCCTTTTTTAACTGTATTTTCTGTCTTTCCAGTGTTGTCTGTTATATCCGTATTATCCTTTTTCTGGGAATCGTCCTTTTTATCTGTCGGTACGATAGTGGTTTCTGCATTTCCGCCACTTGTACCTCCGTTGCTGCTGTCATCCTTCTTTGCAAGTTCCCCAGATTTAATCAAGGTGATATTATCACAGACTACCCATGCGCCGAGTTCATTTGCGGTACATGCAATTCTGGTTCCCACTTTAACCGAAACTACATTTGCATCCAGTTCCACATTGACTGTTGCCTGATAGAAGTCTTTCCAGACATTGTGAATCTCGATCCCTGTACTGCATGTTTTGGTAGTTCCATCCTTATAAGTAATCACCGCATACAAAGCTGCATCCTTAGACACCTCTGCAATACCAGTTCCCTGATAATATGCAGACAGCGCATATACACCATCCGGAATCTGCTCCTTTGTGATTTCCTGCTCGATAGCAAAATCCATAGATTCCTTACTCCATCCGGTATAATAATATATTCCCTTCTGTGCATTGGAAGAATTTTTATCCACCTTTGGATAGCCAACATCCTCTCCCAGATAATTAATCAGGTTCCATCCCTGTGCATCTCCAGTTTCAAAATCCCCATTTGTAATATAGCTTTTTCCTTCAATCGTTACATTGCAGCTGGTTGTCCACGTTCCTGCCGGAACTAAAACCGTTTTTCCACTTAATTTATCTGTATAGGTAAAGGCATCCACGGAACCACTTACCTGATAATCTCCATAGGTTGCGGTCTTTAATGCATCGACCTCCTCCTGCTTCCAGGTCACTGGAGCCTCCATGGTACTATCATCATTTAAAGTAACCGTAACGGTTTCCGGAAGCTGTGGGGTTTCCATATAGTTCATAACCACGCTTGTCTTTGCAACACGCTTTACCTTTGTCGATCCGACTGCGCCTGTGTATACCCACTTGTATACATTCAGCGAAGGAAGCACCTTTCCATTAAAATCGAAAAATGCCTGATTATCCCATGTGCCTCCACCACGCTCATTTTCTGCAATTTCCGGGTCATAATCTTTAGAATAAACGGTTCCCCAGCCACTGCCGTTTAATTTCCATGCCAGTTCATTTTTTGCGGCTGTACCGTCCTTGTCAGTCGCATCGGCATAGTTATTTACCGGAATCCAGGCTGGTTCCCAATAAAATGTACCAAGTCCGTTTTCTCCTATTGCAGAGATTGCAGCAATCGCGTCTCTTATAGCTGTTGCCTGTCCCTCAACGTCAATCGTATAATCATAGTTTTGATCTCCAGCACCAGAATATACGACGTTTCCATAGCTGTCACCATCCTCCATGGTCCATGCATAGGAGATTTCGGCAACCATGACCTTTTTATTAAATTTATCAGCAATTCGCTGTAAATTTTCCTTCAGTGTCGTTGCAGAGCCATGCCAGAACGGATAAAAAGAGGTTGCAAAAACATCATAATCTACACCTGCGGCTTCCAGCCCTTCAGCTCTTTTATACTGATAATCCTCACTCTGCGGATCTGTAAAATGCAGTGCTACTAAAATTTCATGTTTTTTTTCTTGGGAAACCTTGCGAACTGCTGCACTTCCGGCCTTTAACAACTGATATACGTTTGCCTCGTCCGTCTCTCCTGCCATACCATTGTTGATCTCATTTCCTACCTGTACCATACCAACATCCACACCAGCATCCAGCAGGGTATTAAGACTCTCCTCGGTAAATTCTGATAGAGCACTGGTCTTTTCCTCTAAACTCATACCCTCCCACTGCTTTGGTACACGCTGTTTCTTTGGGTCTGCCCAGAAATCGCTGTAATGGAAATCGATCAGCACTTTCATATTGTGATCCGTTGCTTTCTTTCCGATGATAGCTGCGGTTGCTACATCGCAGACACCGGCACCATATACCTCCCGGTATACCTGTGTGTCTGGATCATCCACAAGACAATACTGCTGCACACCATTGACGCTGATGCCTGCCTGCGTTACCGCTGCTGCCTTGTATTCAGTGGTTCCGTCTGCTCCAACATATTTGTAATTGCCATCCTCATCCCATGGAAATGGATCGTTCCAGACACGAAGCCGCACATAATTGACTCCTGCATTTTCTAACAAGTCAAATAAATCTGCCTCGTCTCCTTTTTCATCGTAATACTTTGCGCCACTCTCTACCAGACTTAAGTAGGAGGACACATCCACACCATTTACAAAATCCTTAGAAAGTCCATTCACCTTCTGTACCGTAATCGGTGCATTCTGCACTGCTTCCTGCTCCTGCTCGAAAGTAATATTTTGTAAGGTGCCATTTTCCTGTGCATAAACCACCGATGTATTCTGTGGCACATTGGTGAGCACCAGTCCCAGTGCCAGTCCAGCACTGATTAGTTTTTTCCAATTTTTCATATCATTTCCTCATTTTATCTCGATTTGTCGAATCCTTTATGAGTACCTCGTACCCCTGCAGAATCCGTTTCTTTGCTTCTTTTCCCTGTAATAAATCATACAGCACCCCGGAGGCGGTCCGCGCCAGTGCCTGAATATCGAGGTTCACGCAGCTGATCGGCGGGTAGTATTCCTCCAGCACGCTACTGTTGTAAAAGGATGCCACCAGGATATCCTCCGGAATACGCACCTCAAATTTGCGCAATGCGTTGAGCACATTCAGACAGATATTATCATCCATACAGACAATACATTCTGCTCCTGCCTTGAGCATCTGCTCCGTGCAGCGCTCTGCCACATCTGCGTAACCGGTTTCTTCAAATAAAAAACTTTTATCAAAGTCCAGCCCCAGCACTTCATATGCCTGTAAAAATCCACGCCAGCGGCTCTGGGTGACGACATGTGTGCGGTTTGCGCAAAACAGCGCAATATTGCGCACTCCCTGCTGCAGGAGCCGCATCGTCAGCTCCTTACAGCCTCCGCGCTGATCCACGTCAATCTGGTAGAGCGTATTGTCATCGTAGCTGCCAATCGTCACAAACGGCACGCCCTTTTCCTGCAAAAAGCGGATATCCAGCGCATTGTCCAGCGTCCGCGACAAAATCACACCATCGCATTTGTGCTGCTTAATCACTTTTTTCAGTGGCTCGATATCATCCTCGCTGGTTTTTGCAACCAGTACCTGATACCCCAGAGGCTGAAAGAAATCGTAAGCTCCCATAATCACCTGTGAAAAATAAGGCAGCAGACCATAATTGCGCTCGCCCGCTACCGTAACAAGAATATTTCTCGTTTTCCGTGCGGTATAAGGACGCCTGCGTACCGCGGGTGCGGCATTATTTGCCTTTATATACTCCTGTACCCTCTGCCGGGTCGCATCTGACACTCTGCCTTTTCCGGAAAGTGCTCGGGACACCGTTGTCGAAGAAAGTGCTAATTCCTCTGCAATTTGTTTAATTTCCAGCTTCTTCGACATCGGCTTTCCTCCCCGTATCAGATCTGTTTATAAATCCTTCTGTTCCATGTATACTTTATACTGTGTGTTAAATTCATCACAAACCTTCTGGATGCCCGCATCCTCTAACTGCTTTTTGAAATCCTCAAAGGTTTTTTCGGTATCATCTCCGTAGATTCCAAGGGCAAATGCCATCTTGTACTCATCCACCAGAGACTGTACCACGGTAAACTCTGTCTGTACTTCACTCGGATCGAAGGTAAATCCAGTCTGCTGTGGTACATATTCCATTTCCTCATTGTGCTTGTCAATGGCAATCTGACGCTCGTCTAAGCCCGACTCGTCCGGCTCATCCTGACGGTTGATTGCCCATGCCCAGTTGTTCCAGGTATAACCATCTGCATCGTCCAGTGTCGTGCGGGTTCCATCCTCATTAAGCTGATAATGCTTGCCTTCGATTCCACCAAGCAGCAGACGGTTTAAGTTCACATCGCCCTTCATATAATCCAGAACCAGTGCAGCACGTTCCGGATCTTCTGATTTTTCTGTAATCGCGATCGCATCTACCGCATAGCTTCCGCGGTTTCTCTTGACATCCGGTGTCACATCATAAGCTGCATAGGTTCCATTTCCGGAATCCTCCAGATTCTTGCCAGCGGTAAAAATGGAAGAATTCCATACAAACGAACCGCTTGTTCCATTTTCAAAGTATGCCTGTGCATCACTGGTGTCGTTGATTGCATCGGTAGACCATACCCCGGATTTTGCGAGATCTGCCATGGTCAGGCAGTAATCTTTATAAAAATCTGAAGTATACAGATACCAGATATCATCCGTGGACGGTGCTGCATCACTATTGTTTGCATAATATTCAAAATCATATCCTTCTGTCACACCCTGCACCCCTTTGGACTGTCCATAGGTGGTCAGAAGCTGCTCCCTGTTTGCATTCGTATTGAGTGCAGTCACACCGGTTTCTGACTGCTTTTGTGCAAGTTCTTTTAAATATTTGACATAATTATCCCAGCTATCCGGCACGGTCAGATTGTATTTATCAATCAGATCCTGACGCACAGCCACCTGATTATATGCTGTAAAGGTTGCCTTGGATTTTGGCACTGCATAGATTGTATTGTTAATCGAAATCTCATCCCAGCTTTCATCTGGCTGCTGGTCATAAGAAAGCGGCATATACTGCTTTAACCAGTCACGGTCTAAAATTTTAAATGCACCGTTGGCTGCTTCTTCATTATAGTAGCACCAGGACGCGGTGTAAATCAAATCCACCGGATCTCCTCCTGCCAGAAGCAGACTGTACTTTGTGCTGTAGTCGCTCCAGTTTAAAAACTCCAGATCCAGCGTCGTATTTAAGTTTGGTTCAAAATACTCGGAATTTGCCTTCTCCAGCACTTCATCCATATCCTCCGGTGTATCCCCAAGCACATACATGACAACTGTTTTCTTTTCGGACAGGTCATACCCCTTTCCCGCATACGGGCTGTCACTGGCAATTCCTTCATCCCCTGTGCTGCTACTGCTGCCCGACTGTGTCACATCCTTTGTTCCACTGCTGCCACAACCTGCCAGCCCCATCAGCATGGTTGTTACCAGTACAGCACTTACCATTTTTGCTACGTGTTTTCTTTTCATTGTATTTCCTCCCTATAAAAATCTATCTGAAAAGGTTATCCCTTTACAGCTCCAAGTGTAAGTCCTTTTACAAAATACTTCTGTAAAAATGGGTACAACAGCACGATTGGTCCGGTCGCAATAACTGTCATTGCAAGTTTTAATCCTTCGGATGGCATCTGTCCTACCTGTACCCCGGTCTGATTGGCAATGCGCTTTAATGCCTCTGAACTGTTTAGAATGTTCTGCAGTGTATATTGTAAATTCCAGTTGTCACTGTTGCTCATAAACAGCATGCAATTATACCAGTCATTCCAGTATGCCAGTGCAATAAAGAGGGTCAGCGTAGCCACAAGCGGCTTTGCCATCGGCAGGATAATCCGCAGATAAATATAGAAATCTCCTGCTCCGTCGATTTTTGCTGCCTCCGTAATTTCAAAAGGAATCCCTTTCATAAAACTTTTGGCAATAATCATGTTCCACACCGAAAACAGCCCTGGTATAATCAGCGAATAAATATGATTATTAAAATTCAGATACTGCGTACAAAGCAAATACCATGGCACAAGACCACCATTAAATAATGTCGTGAAGAAAAAGAAAAAAGAAATGCCATTTCTCCACGGAAAATCCGGACGTGACAACACATAACCGGTCATCGTTGTCATAAAGATCGAAAGCAGTGTTCCCACAACCGTTACAAAAATGGTCACACCATATGCGTGCAGAATACTTTGTGGATTTTTCAGTGCCAGATGATACGCTTCTGTTGAAAAATTCTTTACTGTTAAAAAGAAACTGTATCCTTCTTTTACAATTGTACTTTCTGATGTAAAAGAACCCACTACAATCAGGTAAAACGGCACCAGACATAAGATTGCAAACAACCCAACCAGCACATAAGCTAAAATATTAAATACGACTTGATCTTTTCCTTTTTTCATATGCCCCTCCTAAAACAGTGTATATTCAGGATCGATCTTCTTTACGATCCAGTTCGCCGTAAGAATCGTCACGAAACACAAAATTGACTGATACAATCCTGCAGCCGCAGTCAGTCCGACATTTGGAGATGTTGTCAGCATACGGTAAATATAGGTATCCAGAATATCTGAACTGTTGAGTAAAAGCTGATTAGAGCCGACCAACTGATAGAACATTCCAAAATCTCCACGGAATACGTTTCCAAGTGCGAGCAATACCATAATCATAATGGTTGGTTTTAAACTCGGAAGCGTGATATAACGGATTTTCTGCCATACACTTGCACCGTCTATCGATGCCGCCTCATATAAATCTTTTCCGATTCCGGCAATCGCCGCCAGATATACAACGGTTCCGTATCCGGTCTGTTTCCATAACCGCACCAGTACCAGCACGATCGGCCACTGCTTCACCTGCTTATAAATGCTAAAATCCGTCACGCCAAAATGCGCCAGAATAGAATTTAATACCCCGTTACTACCAAAAATATTTAACATTACGGTTGCTACTACAACCCATGAAATAAAATATGGCAGAAACATAAATCCCTGTGCAATTTTCTTAAATAATTTGTTGTTGATTTCACTCAGTAGAATTGCAAAACCGACTTCGAAAAGAAGCCCCAAAAAGATAAATGCAATATTGTACAAAAGTGTATTTCTTGTCAGGCTCCAGATTTTTCCGGTTACAAACAGATAACGGAAATTATCCCAGCCACACCATGGACTCTTAAATATTCCAAGTGCGTACTTAAAGTTCTTGAAAGCCAGCGAAACCCCGGTCATCGGTATGTAACAAAATAAGATAACATACGCCAATGCCGGGATCAGCATACACAAAAGCACTTTGCTTCGTTTGATCTGACTTGTGAATTGTTTCATAGCGTCTCTCCCCCACTTCGTTTTGATAGGTAAATTTTATATTTTTTGCGAAGAAATAACTACGCGAGAAACAACCCAAGTTTTTTTATTTTTTTGTTTTTATTGCCAAAAAGAAATGTAATTTACTTGCGCAATTTATTTATTGCGCTTTTTGGAATAATTCCTGCGCTTTTGCGTAGGAAAAATTATAGCTGCGAACGCCATGATTGCTTTCCATGTCATATTCGATACCGCTAATGTATTCCTTTACCCACGGTCCTTTGTGTCCTGCAATCACGGGTGCCGCATCTGTAGACAGATACGGAAGCAGGCTTTCATTTTCCCGCTGCGGCATATGCGCGATATCATATTTTGCAATCCAATAATCCGGACGCACAATGCCAAATGCAAATACCGCAATTGTCATAACTACAATCATATAGCGAAACAGTGGAAACGTCTGCCGATAAATCTGTGCCACAATTCCTCCAAGCAGCACACCTATAAGCACCAGCATCCACAATACAAATACGCGGAGAAATGTAAGCCTGTAATTTTGGATATAAAGACACATCCGAAATGCCGAAGAAGCAATCATAACATAAGTACATCCGGAAATAATGGCCAGTAATATCTTTTTCAAACCATTTTCACGAAAACATCCCATGAAAAACAACACCAGGCAGATGTTAATCATGCACACAAATAACAACTGGAAAAATCCCTCTCTTGCATATCTGGCATACGTGTAGCCAGCCGGAAGCTGCATTTTTCCGAGAAACAGGGAAAAAATCTGGATTATACAAAACAGCACATATACCACGGAAATAAGCACAAGAATCGTATTGGCAATCATTGGTTCCAGTTTGCGCAGATCCTTACTTTGGGCAGAAATCGTTCCTTTTCCAAGATAACGAATGCCACAGTACGCCGCAAGCAACGCATACGCAAAGGTAAATACAATGCCAGCCACACGTGATACCGGAACATCAAAGGAAAACATACCGGAAAGTGCATGAGCAAACACTGCATCCGCCTGATACAACAGCGCGATAACGATTCCCAGAATTGGCACCGCACAGATGACACCAATAAGTACATAGACCGTTTTTGTCATCTAATGTTTGGTGCGCAGTTTCCGGAAACAGGAAAAATCCGAAAACGGTTCTGCAAGACATCCTATAGCACCAAAAACGGCTGTTACAACTGCCGAAACGCCTTCTCTACACCACTTTCCGTATTTACCAGAATCGGGAAGAATGCCGCCAGTACAATAATAATTACTTTGGATCCCTCTCCAATGCCTGCCCACATGATTATTAACGGAATCCATGCAATAATCGGAATTTACCTGATAACTGTTATCGTCGGTGTCAGAAGTTCCCGTACTGTCCGGAACATTCCAACAAGTGATCCAAGAAAAACCCCAAACACTGCCGATCCAATAAAACCTTTTAACACGCGCAACAAGCTGATCAACAGATCCGTCTGTAATTCTTTGCTATGTATCATATCTACAAATGCCTGCCCAACCATTGGTATTGTCGGGAGAATTCCGGTCGGTATATCGTTATATGTTGTTGCCAAGTACCATGCCAATATAATTAAAACCGGTATCACGAAAGCCAGTGTTGTTTTTCGTGCCGTGTTTTCTTTTTTCATCTTCCACACCTCCTAGATCACATACTCCACTTCATATTTCTCATCACTGTCTTCAAAGAAATAATCATAAATTTTCTTTTTATATGCAGCAAACTCTGCTCCGCTGCGCTTTCCCGCCGCTGCCCGGTCAACTTCTATGATATCTTTGATCTCCCCCGGTCTTGCGGACATTACCACGATTCGGTCTCCCAGGTAGATTGCCTCGTCAATGTCATGTGTTACCATGACCATCGTCGTGCCCTCTTTTTCCTGAATCCTGAGAATCTCTTTTTGCATCTGGATTCTTGTCAAGGCATCCAGCGCACCAAACGGTTCATCCAGAAGCAGGATCGTCGGATTGTTTGCCAGCCCTCTGGCAATTGCGGCACGCTGTGACATACCGCCGGACAACTGACTCGGATAACTGTTTTCAAATCCCGCCAGCCCTACAAGCTCGAGATGTTTTCTTACTTTTTCCTCCCGTTCCTGCTTTGGCAGATCCCCAAGACCAAATCCTACATTATCTTTTATTTTCAGCCACGGAAGCAGGCGATGATCCTGAAACACCATTCCACATTTTGGTCCTGGCCCTGTAACCGGGTGTCCATTGCGCTCCACCTGTCCATCCTCATAATCAACAAGTCCGCAGATAATTTTCAACAGTGTGCTTTTTCCGCATCCGCTGTGCCCCACGATGGTAATAAATTCTCCTTTTTTTACCTGCAGATTGATGTCATGCAGCACCTCCATCGGCTGTTTGTTCACCAGAAACTGTTTGTTTAAATGGGTGACTTCTATAATGTTTGATGTTTCCATTTCCACACCTCCCTGTGTTGTTGTTGCCTGCATTATATACGCGGCATTATGGAAATGACAAAGGCAAAACGTGAAATCGTTTTCACCCTTTGCGTTTTATTTCCCTATATTCATACATAATTGGTATGAATATAATTTTTCTAAAAATGCCGTATTTTACAGGATTTAAGGACAAATAAATCCGGGGATTTTATTCTGAATTGTCGTTATGCTTTCATGAAATGTACAGATAGATATGCCTAATATATGAAAACGTTTACAGTTGTTTTTTATTGCCAAATAATCCCTTTTTTCCTATAATAAAGGATGCAAAGACCATATTCCTTTCCATGGTCTGACCGCATAAGAGACGGCAGTACCGGGAAAGTGTTCAAAACCGCTTCCTTATAGGAAGCAAAAAAGGGGGAAATCATGGAATTTAAAGAAATCATCAACGCCATCCGCCAGTATCCATGGCAGGTAACTGTAGCCGTTATATCGCTGATACCACTGTACATCATTGATCTGAAGTTTTTAGCCAAAAGAAAAGTTGGGCTGAGCAGAAAAATTGAAATTGCAAAAGAACGCGGACATGTCACAAAGGGAATGATTATAAAAAAAGATGCAAAAAGAATCACGGTCAACCGGTCAAATTCCGACTACAATTACTGGGCGGCAAGGTATACTTACACGGTAGCCGGAAAAGAGTACTGCAGAAAATTCTCCTGTTCTCCGCTAAGCAGTACCAGATCCCATCTGCGGACAATCATAAATGTCTACTGGATCCATGATCCTGCCAGACCTTTCTGGGATTACAGCGAGGATCCACTGGGAGACCTGTATAACATTTTTACCACACTGTTCCCATGGATCGTCGCTATTCTCCTTATTCTCTTCCTGCCTGGTGGTGCTGATGCGGTCAGACAGTATCAAATACCAACTATTTCCGGATAGTATCCACAAGTTTTCTGGTCTCTGCGGACAATTCCCTGATATTGCCGAAATCTCCGGCTTTTACAAGATCCCCTTTCACCATCCAGCTTCCACCGCAGCAGAGGATCTTGTCACAGGAAAGATACTCCGTTAAATTTCCTGCGTTAATTCCGCTGGTCGGCATAAACTTAAGCCCCACATACGGTGCTGCCATCGCTTTGATCATGGCAATTCCGCCAGCCTGCTCTGCCGGGAAGAATTTCACAATGGTAAGACCTCTTTTGACCGCCTGTGCGACTTCTGAAGGAGAAATGCAGCCCGGCAGAACCGGAATCTTCTTTTCCAGACAGTAATCTACGATCTCCGGATCAAATCCCGGACTTACGATAAACTTTGCACCGGCTGCTGCAGCCGCATCGACCTGCTCCTTCGTAAGCACCGTGCCGGCTCCCACCAGCATCTGTGGAAAAGCCTCCGTCATCCGGCGGATGGACTCCTCTGCTGCTGCGGTGCGGAAGGTCACTTCCGCACTCAAAAGTCCTCCTTCGACCAGTGCCTGTGCAAGCGGCACTGCATCCTCTGCATCTTCCAATACAACGACCGGAACCACTCCGGTTTCATAAAATTTTTCTTCTAATTCATTCATGTTATTACCTCACCGTTTTATCGTTTGATATCAAAATTCATTTCCATCACATGCCGGATCAAAGAAACATCATCCGTAATATTTCCGTCCCCATGAATCGTATGCTTTACAGCACTTGCCGCAACACCGAAATTCACCGTATCCTCCGGTGTATAATCATTCATCAGGCCATAAATAATGCCGCTTACAAATGCATCTCCGCCTCCGACCCGGTCGAGGATATGAAAGGTCAGACGTCTGCTTTCATAAATCTGTCCATCTTTCCACAGATATGCCAGAAGGCTGTTTTCGCTGCAGCTGTGTGCAAAACGGACATGTCTGGCAATACATTTCAGATTCGGATACTCTTTGACAAATGCGCAAAATACCTGTTCCTGCTGGTCACGATCCGGCTGGAACGGAATATCATCCTTTACATCGCCTGCGGCATGATCCTCATCCTTTTTCCAGATATGGTAAGGCTCGATGCCAAAGAGGACATCCACATACAGAACCGGTGATGATATGGATTTTGTTGCTGTATCGTTACGGGGACACCATCAAGGTATCTGTAACAGAGGCAAAGAAAGATTACTCTCTCCGGAAGTCCGGTGCTTCTGTCAAGTATGAGAAGGTCTGGGACGATTTTGATTTAGAGGAACAACAAAGATCACCTGCAGCTATACTAATTCCAAGGATGAAAAAAAATCGGTTGTGTATACGGTAAAAGTAGTTGCTGATGATGATTGATTCCATCGAAGCACTATGAATCCATGTTTATATTAAATAATATGTAAAGCCACGCAGTCAAAATATTTTACTGCGTGGCTTTTTGCGTGGAGTTCTTATATAAAAAATCTTGATTTCTTAGGAAATGCATTCGATGGTGTTCTGTTCAATATTCTGAAATTATTTGTGTGAATCCCCCATGAATCATTACCTATTTCACTTTTATTTTTGTAACATCCGAACAGGTACCCACATACGTTTTCCCATTATAAGATTTATATGCACGGACTTTATACTGACTGGCAGTCCCCTTTTTCAATTTGGAATCCTTATAGGAAAATGTTTTGTTATTTTTAATAGTAGCAATTTTATCATACTTTTTCGTTTTACTGTTATAACGGTAAATCTGATATCCGGTTACATTGCTGGTTTTATCCCATTTTAATGTGACTGCACAAGATTTTGTCTGCAGCCGGAGATTTTTTACCTTCAGCGGATTTGTGCACTCTTCATGTGCGTCAGAAGCTTCTCCCCAGACGGTTTCCCCTTCTGCTTTTTTATAAGATTTCACTTTAAATTTGTACGTTGTAGCTCCGCTCAATCCTGTAACTTTATAAGAAACTTCTGCTCCGCCTGCAATCGTTGCCACACTTTCGTATTTCTTTTCTGCTGTGTTATATTTATAAACCCGGTATCCGCTGGAACCTGATATTTTGCTCCATCCAAGTGTCACATATGTACTGCTGCGCTTTTGTGTTTTTACATCGGACACTTTTGCCGGCGGAACGGTGGCCGATACCACCGAAGAATAATTTCCATAATAATTTGTCCCACCGATGGTCCAAAAGCAGCGCACCCTGTACTGATAAGTCTTTCCGCTTGTCACATCGGTATCCGTAAAGCTTTTTCCACTCGTCTGCTTCATATAAACATATTTTTTCTGTTTTTCGTCATACCGATACACACGGTATCCGGTTACATCATCGGCAGCTTTGCCCCAGCTTAGTTTTACCGGGTCAAATGCATTCCCCACAGTTGCTTTCAATCCTCCGGTTTTTGCACTGGTGTCCTTGTACCAGAAATTTACGTCCAGATTTCCCGTATATCCACTCACTTTTGCAACGGATGAATACTGCCAGAATTCATAGTCATATGCTGTGTCTGCATAAGGTTCCCCGCTTTTTGCATTGCTCGTTGTCGTATTATTGTACCGCGCAATCCAGATGCCGCAATCCTCCAGGGAATCTGTATCAATATAGGATTTGATCCATGCATAGGAAGCATAAACAACCGGCTGATATCCCGCATCGGAAATCGTATCTGCAAATGACTGGCAGACCGCTGTCTCTTTTGCTTTGGAGAGTTTTCCCCCTGTCAGGCGGTTGTGACTTCCTTTTTCCCTGTCTATAACAATCGGAAGGGTCACATCCCAGCCGTATTTATCTGCCAGATCCAGCACATATTCTGCTTCCTGTTTTGCCTCTTTTTCTGTCAGTGCCTGTGAAAATATGTACAGACCGACATTGATGTCGTTTTCAAGTGCCGCCTGAATATGGGAATTCGCAGCCGTATCTTCATAAATACTTCCATCGGAAGTGTCCCTTGACGCTACACGCACAAATGCAAAATCTATCCCTGCATCATGTATTTTTTCCCAGTTAAGTGCTGTTGTTTTTTTATTTTTTGCCTGCCACCAGGAGACATCTATTCCGTTCAAAAGCTGCGCATCTTCATAGTCCGATTTGTGATAATAGGTAACACTTGTATAATCCACTTTCGAAGTAAAAGAACCATCCAGAAAATCCTGTGTATATCCGGAAGATGCCTTAGATGCCCCCAGCAGCCGTGGAATGGCATATGTGGACAACAATCCGTCCCTCTGCGTATCCACGTCTGAAATCTGTGTATCATCCATCTCTTCTTTGATGCTTTGTCCCATCACACCATCCATCTGTGTTTTGGGTACCTCTGCCCTCAACTGCTGTGGTGCAATCATACAGATTCCCGCCAGTATCATTCCTGCTGCTACAATTTTTGCTTTTGTAAATCTCAATTTCTATATCTCCTGTTTGTACATTTATTTCATAAAAGTCATCACCATACCTATATTCTGCAAGCAAAGCATCACCATGATTTTCATTAACAGACCACCGATGATTGGTCTGATCCATTTTCGAATAATACGAAATACCTGTAATGTGATCAGATAATCATACAGATGATATGCAAGCATAAAAATACTGCATGACGCGGCAATACTGCATCCAAAACCTGCTATAGAAAATAATAATCCAACTCCTATGTTCTGTGTCAGGTTCCATCCTGTATAATATCCGGCTGCCGCCAGGGTTTTACACAAAATAGATCCGGGCAATACATTTACCGCCGGAACAATATGATTGTAATATTGCTGGGAAGTGATCATTCCTCCTCCCACAAAAATTCCATCCGCTATGGTCATATATGCATCACCACCGCCAAAGGACATCCATGCAGACAAAATTCCCCTGCCGGAAAAACACATGATCTCATGGTTTACAAACCAGACGGGAACGACGAAAACTGCCGCAAATACAACCCATGTTCCAACATCCTTTGCAATTATACCCCAATTCTTCTCTCTTTTCCATCCGGTATCTGCTATATTACAGAAAATGCCATAACATCCAAGTATTCCCATCACAATATCAACCACAGGATGCCATCCGGACAGATCAAACGAAAACACTTGTACATGTGTCAACAGATAACTGCCAATAATGCCGGTAAGAATTATCAGATTCCTTTTGCTGTAATTGCCTCTGGTGAAAAAAATGCTGAAAAATGCCAGTATCAGTACCTGCACCGAAGAAATAAAAAAAGACAGTACAAAAACCCCAAGCATTAAAAAAATCGCTTTCATCTTTCTGTGTTTTCCGTCTTCCCCGCAGTCTTTTAACATTTTTCTGATATAAGAAAACAACAGATACAAAATAAAAACAGAGACTCCTATGGAAATCATATTTACAACAGAAAGGATTTTTTCCTGAAATACAGACAACACCGCTACCAGAGCCACCGTCATCAACGCTCCCGGCAATGCCATCATGACAGCACCTGCGATCATTCCCCTGATTCCAAATTTGCGGCGCCCGATAGACGCTGCAATCTCTACCGGAAGTGCTCCCGGTGTAATACTTGCAACCACCACATCTTTGTCAATATTCTGTTTTTCGTCTATTCCCTGTCGATCTGCAATCTCTTTTTCAATAACTGGAATAAGTGCGCTTCCTCCGCCAAATCCAATACATCCGATCCAAAACATTGACCGGATAAACTGTCCTGCCTGACTCACACGGATTCTCGCAACAGACTTTTCAGTTGCTCCAATATATGATTCACACATGTTTCCACATCCATCTCCGCGGTATCTACGACAACATCTGCATGTTCCGGAATTTCATAAGGGCTGGTAATTCCTGTAAACTGCGCAATTTTTCCTTCCCGCGCAGCCTTATACAATCCTTTTACATCCCTCTTTTCACACTCTTCAATGGAAGTGCTGACATAAACTTCCCGAAAACCGTCTCCGATAATCTGTTTTGCATTCTCGCGATCATGCCGGTACGGAGAAATAAATGCGGTAATCACGATCAGGCCTGCATCATTCATCAGCTTTGCAACCTCTGCAATCCGCCGGATATTTTCTACCCGGTCCTCATCGGAAAAACCAAGATTGCTGTTTAAGCCCATCCGCACATTATCTCCATCCAAAAGCATCGTTTTTTTTCCCATTGCATACAGACGCTTCTCCAGTACATTTGCTATCGTAGACTTTCCTGCACCGGACAATCCGCTCATCCAGATGGTAAAAGCCTTCTGCTGCATCTGCTTTTCGCGCTTCTGCCTGTTAATATCCATCATATGCCATGTGAGATTGTGTCTGCTGTCTGTTTTTTCATCTCTTTGTGTATTGAATTCCTCTGTCATCTGCCCAGTTCCTTTTTATCGAAATACTTTTTTCCAGACTGTCCGAAACGGATGCTTTGCTTTATCCCGGAACATCACAAATTCATTTGCCCTCTTTTCCAGCTGTCTGATTCTTTTTTCCTGCTGGTTTATTTTCTGACGCTGAATTTCATTCGTTCTTCTGAGATCCATAGTAACTGCTGCAAAGAACTGAATAATTTCTTCCTGCATTTTTTCATTTTGCGGATTCCATTTCGGTAAATCTTTAACTTCATTCGAAAACAAAGGCTGTCCATCCCCGATATATTCCTCGGCTACCCGTTCATTTTCCTTCACATACAATTCCAGAAACTGCTGCAATTCCTCTTTTGCAAGCATTTCTGTATTTTCTTCTTTTATGTAATCTTTTGAGATTTCCTTCAAAAATCTACGAAAATAAGAGATTTCTTTTTCTGTGAGAAATTCACTCTTATTGAGTATTCTCTTAATTTCCGTGGTATTTTTATCTAACCGGAGATTTTCACTTTCTTCCAATTCCTGAAATTCCTCTGTGACGTCCAATCCGATCTCATGCATAAAATCATGAATAATTGATCCGTCTTTCCAGCTCTTCGGAGAAAATCTCCTGACTATTAAATTATTTTTTCCTATGACAGCTGCAATCTCATCCAGTTTCTGTGCATATTGGTAAATCTTTTTTTCTTTTTTCTCTGATGCAGCAAGATACTCTTCACATGTCATAACAGCGACACTATTAAAGTTTTGCTTCACCTCCTGGTTCCATCGCGAAATCAGCAGGCCATCCTGTCTGCGCAGATATACAATTACCTTAATCTGATACTTCTGTTCATCCGCCTCCTTTTTTAATTCCTGAAGAAGTGATTTTTTTGAGTAGCTTAACGCATGCCAGATGGATTCATCTGTCAGTATCACATGATCGTATGTCCCAAATGCGGTTCTGATCTGCTGTAACCCCTCTTCAAAATATTCCTTTTCCTTCGATTGGTTTCTGCTACCGTCTGCATCCCACACTTTTGCAACCAGAAAGTGTGCATTTCTCCTTTTATTTGCTCTTGGATACACATGCAGTGAATCAGGAAAGCAATACCCATATTTTTGCAGTACGTCTTTGTTTTCTTCTAAAAATCTCTGAATAGACGTTGTTGCTGTCTTTGTTGTTCCAATATGCAAATATAAGGTTTTCATGGCTTTATTCCTTTCCAATGTTTTACATTTGTTATAATATAAAATGTTCCTTGAATGAACCTTGAAAACATATCAATTTTCTTTTTAACTTTTTTTATTCATCCAAAAATAAAAATTATGATTGCAAGATTTCCAAGATTCGTTATAATAAATTCCAAATACAACAATAATTATTTTGATTTAGCAAAGGGGATTCCAATTGAAAATTTTAGTAATTGAAGACTCCGTCCGGCTTGCGGATACCATTGCAGAAGCTTTGCAAAACGAAAACTATGTGGTAGATACCGCAAATGATGGACAGCTCGGCTATGAACATGCCTCCACCGGCATTTATGATATGGTTATCTTAGATCTCATGCTTCCGAAAATGAACGGTTATGAAGTTCTATCTGCCCTGCGCAGGGATGGACAGAATGTTCCGGTACTCATTCTCTCCGCAAAAACAGAAATTGATGATAAGATACAGGGATTTACTACCGGTGCGGACGATTATATGACCAAACCATTTGAAATTCGTGAACTGCTCATGCGCATACAGGCGATCAGCAGACGCAGCCATCATCAGGATACTTCACACCCTGTCGTTGGAAATCTCTCCTACGATCCCGCTACCTGCGAAATCTGCAACACACAGACCAAAAAATCTGTCCAGGTATCCGGAAAAGAAATGCAACTGCTGGAGTTTTTTATGAATAACTGTAATCAGGTTCTCGAGAAAAACCAGATTACCACAAAAATCTGGGGATTCGATTCCAATGCAGAATACAATAATGTGGAAGTATATGTTTCTTTCCTGCGGCGGAAATTTCACCACCTGCAGGTCAATGTGACACTCCGCGCCATTCGCGGAGTCGGTTATATTATGGAGGTTTCCGATGATTAAATCTTTACAAAAGAGAATCAGTACACTTTTTATGTTCCTGCTTACCATCATCTGGCTTGTTATTTTACTGCTTTTTGTCAACAACTCCTACCGGAACAATCTGAGTGATCTCCAGCAAACCGTTCGTGCCGCTCTCCACTATACTACATGGGATGCATTTGTCATCTCTAATGGACAGACGTCTCCGTCCGAACTTGATCATATTTCCTATTGTCTTTTTTCTATTGATGAATCCAATGAAATGGATATCATGTTTGACACTTTTTCTGATGTCTCCGACAGTTATCTTTTAAAACAGGGAAAAGCTCTCATATCCAATAGTAAGAAATATGTATTTATCAGGCGTTATGTCTCTGTAAATCATCTTCGCGCCAAAAAAGGACAATATTATGTTTTGATGCTCAGCGGAACACCTGCTTTAAAAGCAACACTTCCGACGATCTCTCTCTGTTTTATTCTGGCAATTCTCGGTATTATTGTATTTACCATTTCCTCCAAAGCACTTTCCCGCTGGATGGTAAAACCGATTGAAAATACCATTTTATCCGAGAAAAAATTTATTTCCAATGCCAGTCATGAGCTGAAAACCCCACTCTCCGTCATTAGTGCCAATGCCGAACTTCTATCTTCTGAAGTAGGCAGGGACAATAAACATCTGCTGTATATTCAGCAGGAAACTTCCCGGATGATCTCTCTTGTCCAGAAAATGCTTACACTCACACGGCTGGATGCCCCGCAGATCCAGAATACCCATGCAGTTTTCCCTGTAGATGACGCACTGCTTGACATTATCTATCCGATGGAAAGTGTTGCTTTTGAAAAACACATTGCGCTTTCCATTGATGTTCAGGAACAAATGAAAATGGATGGAAACGAGAGTCAGATTCAGAATCTCGCTTCCATCCTGTTAAATAATGCATTAAGCTATACCCCGGAAAACGGAAGTATAGAAATTCACGCCCATATCCATAACCGTAAATTTTATTTATCCGTGGAAAATACCGGCAATCCGATTCCGGAAGAAATCCGTGACCGCCTGTTTGAACGTTTTTTCCGCGCAGACGAAGCACGCGCGGATAACGGTCATTTTGGGCTCGGTCTGTCCATTGCGCACTCTATTGTCACGAACCATTCCGGCAAAATCACCGTAGAACGGCAGGGGGACAAAAATGTATTTTCCGTTATGCTGCCTGTGACTTTCCACAAATAATTCAGCGCACCTGATTGCCCACAATGCGGTAATAAATTTTTGAAGTGATCCGGAATACCACATAATAGATAACCGCAAATACAAGTACCGTTGTAACGAGACACCAGACAAACAACTGCCCGCTGTCCATAATCAACAGGGAAAGCACTCTGCGGATCATTGGAAATGCCGCCACGACATGCAGTACTGCCACCACGATCGGCAGAAAGAACACCATGCGGATCTGCGTCTCGATCGCCGACTTCACCTCGACATTGCTCATGCCCACCTGTTCCATGATCCGGTATCGCTCCTTGTCCTCGTACCCCTCCGATACCTGTTTGTAGAAAATAATCATCACTGTCACTGCCAGAAAGACGGTGCCAAGGAAAATCCCAAGGAAGAAAAACCCTCCGTACAGTGCCAGCAGCTCCTTCCGGTTTACTGCCCTGCCGCGCACGCGCCGCCAGACAACGCCATATTTTTCCCCAGAGGAATAATTCTCCACGTTTCCGCTGCACGCGATCTTTTCTGTCTCCGTTCCGGTAATATTGATTCCAAGTACATTTTCATAGGCATACGCACTGACATTCTCTGTATTTGCCTCAGCGATCGCCAGTTTCTGCAACTTCTGCAGCGTCTGCATATGATCCACAACGATATAATAAACCCCATCCATGAACGAAATAGCCCCTCCATTGCTGCGATTCTTACAGTATCCATTTTGCTGTACGGTAAACGTTTCTCCAAGAATCTGTATCTGATCTCCACGCAATGTTTTCGTAGACTGGAACCGTTTTTCCCGGAAGATAAGAATTTTTCCGGCTTCTACCTTTGGCACATCCGCCTCTGTCAGCGTGTGATCCATCCGAAGGAAATTATCCCGCGTCAGAAAATACAGGCTCGCATTTGTCGGTTTCTGCCCAATCGTAAGAGAATCTTTCTCCAACGTCATCGCAAAATTCAGATACGAATAACTCTCACTGTCCGTCACGTTTGTTCCCGTATCCTCTATAAACTGTATAATATCCGAACTCTGCTCCGATACATTTTCCTTCACCTCAGAATAGCCGGTCTGCACGTTGATCTCATATGGATAGAGTATGTTAATCTCATCATCAAAACCCACAAACATACAGACCGTGGTAGACACCATGACCATCACCATCGTCGATAAAATACAGATGCTTGCCAGCCCCGCCGCATTCTGCTTCATCCGGTACATCATCGTCGATACCGCGATAAAATGCTTTTTTTTGTAATAAAATCCATGGGTTTTCCGCAGCAGCTTTAACACCGCAATACTGCCCGCCGTAAACAGCATATATGTTCCAGCGATCACCAGAAGCACTGCCACAAAAAACAGGCTGATCACTTTCATTGGCTGCTCTGTCGTAATGGCAATTGCATATCCCGCACCGAGACATACTACTCCTAAAATTGCCATAAGCCACTTCGTTTTCGGCTCCTTTTCCCCCACACTGCTGCCCCGCAAAAGTTCCACCGGATTTGCCAGTTTCATCTGCATCAGATTGTAAAAAAGCGTCATCATATACAAAATACCAAACACCAGCACGGTATTTTTCACGGCAGACGGCGGAACGGAAAATTCGATCGTCACCTGAATCCCCAGAATCCGGTAAATCAGCATAAGTGCCAGTTTGGAAAACAAAATTCCAGCAACAATGCCTCCGACGATCGAGACAAACGCGGTAAACACCGTCTCAATGGCAAGCACTTTCGCAATATGCCGCTTTTCCATCCCGAGAATATTGTAAATTCCCATCTCTTTTTTACGCCTTTTACTGATAAAGCTGTTTGTATAAAAAATATAGATATACGAGAAAACGCCTACCACAATCACACCAAACGACATGATTGTTGTAATATAAAAGGCTCCGCGCATTTTTTCAAGCCCGGCACTGTTGTTGATAAACATCATAATGTAAAACATAAGCACCGTGATCATTCCCGCAACCATATAAGGAACATACAGTGATTTGTTATTTTTCAGGTTGTTTTTTGCCAGCCGTACATACAGATTATTCATAGTTCTCACCACCTGTCGTCAGAACGGTCAATGTTTCCGAAATCTTTGCATACAATTGTTCATTACTCATGCTTCCGCGGTACAATTGGTGGAAAACTTCCCCGTCCTTGATAAAAAGCACCCGGTTTGCATGGCTCGCCGCCTTGGTACTGTGCGTTACCATAAGAACCGTCTGCCCCTCCTTATTGATCTGCGAAAACAGCGTCAGCAGGCTGTCGGTTGCCTTGGAGTCCAAAGCTCCTGTCGGTTCATCCGCAAGGATCAGCTCCGGCTTTGTGATGATTGCCCGCGCCACCGCCGCACGCTGTTTTTGTCCACCGGACACCTCATACGGATACTTCTCCAGAATATCCACAATGCCAAGTTTCTGCGCAATTGGATAAAGCCACTCATTCATCTGCTTATAAGGCACATTTGAGAGCACCAGCGGCAGGAAAATATTGTCCTTCAGCGAAAAATTGTCAAGCAGATGAAAATCCTGAAACACAAAGCCAAGATGCTCCCGCCGAAATGCTGCAATTTCTTTTTCCCGCACCGTCACAAGGTTTTTCCCGTTCAGCAGTACTTCTCCCTCCGTCGGACGGTCAAGCGCCGCCAGAATATTCAAAAGTGTTGTCTTGCCCGATCCGGACTCGCCCATGATCGCGACATACTCGCCTTCCTCTACCGAGAACTGGATGTTTCGCAGTGCCTGCACCTGATTGCCACCAAATCTCGTCGTATAAACTTTTTTCAGATTATGCACTTCTAAAATTGTCATGATTTTTACTCCTTATAAATCTGTCCTTTTTTCTACTGTTTTCATAAAAATAACTCTGTCCCTTTTTTACAATTTCAGAATAGCAAAAAACCGAAATGCAAGCCATTGATTTGTCTTACATTTCGGCTTTGTATCTTACATTTGTGTAAGATACCTGTTTTTACGTCCCGAGTATCCATGTTATTTGTCTCCCACGTCAAAACACTTAATCCCGGACATCCAAATTATTTCTTTCAAATACAATTGTCACATCCGTACCTTTTCCAATTTCGGATGTGATCATAATCCCATGCCCAAGCTTTTTGGTAATCTCCCGGCACAGATAAAGTCCGATTCCCGTCGAAGTTTTATCTGCCCGTCCGTTATACCCGGTATAACCTTTTTCAAAAATCCTTGGCAGATCCTCCTTCCGGATGCCGATTCCCTGATCAGAGATCACAAACTCACAGGTATTGTCGGCTTCATTCCGGTTTATATGTATTGTAACCGCGTGATTTTCGCCGCTGTACTTAATCGCATTGGACAAAATCTGCTCCACAACAAATTCCAGCCACTTTTCATCCGAGAGCACCATCTCCCGGCATTCCTCATAGTGAATGGCAATCTTTTTACGAATCATAATCAGCGCAAACCTCCGGATCGCAGTGCGCACCACCTGATCCGCTGAAACCATCTCAAGCACCAGATCATTCATACCGGAATTCATCCGCTGGTACTGAAGTGCCATATTGACATACTGGTTAATCCAGAATAATTCCTGCTGCATGTCATACAACACACTTTTTTCCATTCCCGCTGTTTCATCCGGATCTGTCTGTTTTTGTTCTTCCCTCTGCAAAAGCAGACGCATCGCGGAGATCGGCGTTTTGATCTGATGCACCCACAGAGCATAATATTCTTCCATTTCCCGCTGCAGGTTCCTGTATGCTCCCTTTTCCTCCTGCCGCTTATTCTGCAGTTGTTCAAGCGCATCCATATACACTTCCTCCAGCGCATCCTCCGTATCTGAAAGTGCCTGCATGCCCTGCATATAATCCCGGATCTGCCTTTTTACTGTCCGCAGGCGATACCAGTACCGTATCCCGCAAAATACAGCGGCCAGCACAAAAAATACAAGTTCCAGTCCCGCAAAATATCGGATATCCGCAGCGGGTATGCCACAAATGTAAAGCACAAAAATGTGGAAGATCATAAGCCCTGCCACAAGTGCAAGACCGCCTTTGTATCTGTTTAAATACTGCTTTATGTATGCCCTCAATGTGCGCCTCATTTCCTGATCACTTTTTAATCTGATAACCGATTCCTTTTCGTGTTAAAATAAAATTTGTCAATCCAATCGTTTCCAGTTTTCTTCGCAGCCGGTTCACATTGACCGACAATGTGTTTTCATCCACATACACATCACTTTCCCACAATGCCATCATCAGATTCTCCCTCGTTACAATTGCCCCCGGATTTTCAAGCAGCGTCTGCAAAATCTTCCGCTCATTTTTGCTTAACTCCAGTATCTGCTCTTCGTAGGTCAGTGTCCCATCCGACAGATTCAGCCACACCCCCTGATGCTCAAGCATATGGCTTTCCCCTGCAAATTCATAAGTCCGGCGCAGCATCGCCTGAATCTTTACTGTCAGCACATTCAGATCAAACGGTTTTATGATGAAATCATCCCCGCCCATATTGATCGCCATCACCAGATTCATATTGTCATTCATCGAAGAGACAAATATGATTGGCAGCTTCGAAACTTTCCGGATCTCTGTGCACCAGTAAAATCCATTGTGGAACGGAAGCCTTATATCCATCAACACCAGATGCGGTTTCACCCGGGCAAATTCTTCCATCACACTATTAAAATCCGCTACTGCAAAGACTTCATAATTCCAGCTCTGTAAATGCTGCCGGATTGTTTTTGCAATCACTTCATCATCTTCCACAACTAATATCCGATACATATTTTTCCTTTCCTGTAAAATATTCGTTACTGCTCACACCCACATCACAATCATACTCCCCCGGACAGGATGATATTCAGATGCTGCGTGAACAGTAACAAAATTCCACTATGTCCCCATATACTTGCACCGTCTGCCCTTTCATGCTAAAATGAGCGCGTAAAAAGGAGTATAAATACAAATAAGGAGAAATTTATCTATGAAACCATTGAACTGGGCAACCCTTGGCTGTGGTGTCATTGCGAACGAACTTGCCACTGCACTTGCCAGGCAAAACCGCCATCTGTATTCCGTTGCCAACCGCACACATGAAAAAGCAGTAGCATTTGCGGAAAAATACCAGATTGCCAAGGTATATGATCACCTTGAAGATGTCTTTACCGATCCGGATGTGGATATCATCTACATCTCTACCCCACATAATACGCATATTCAATATCTGCGTCAAGCACTGGCAAACGGAAAGCATGTCCTTTGCGAAAAATCCATCACCTTAAATTCAAACGAACTGGATGAGGCCATTGCCCTTGCGGAAAAAAATCATGTCATTCTGGCAGAAGCCATGACCATTTTCCACATGCCGATCTACCGCAAACTTGCAGAGATCATAAGCTCTGGCACTCTTGGACCACTTCGTCTGATCCAGGTAAACTTCGGCAGCTATAAAGAATATGATATGAACAATCGATTTTTTAACCGCAATCTGGCCGGAGGTGCTATGTTAGATATCGGTGTTTACGCTTTATCCCTGATCCGCTGGTTCTTTGCCGAAACTGCCAATCAGGTACTTTCACAGGTAAAATACGCACCAACCGGCGTGGATGAACAGGCAGGCATCCTTCTTATGAACCCAGCCGGCGAGATGGCAACCGTCACCTTATCGCTTCACGCAAAGCAGCCAAAGCGCGCAACCATCGCATTCGATAAGGGTTACATCGAGATCTTTGAATACCCAAGAGCTATGGAAGCAACCATTACTTACACCGGGGACGGACATAAAGAAACTATTTCCGCAGGAGAAACTGCAGATGCCTTAAGCTATGAAGTTGCTGACATGGAAGCCGCTGTATGCTCCGGCGATTTATCCACAATTGAATCACTTATGCATCTTAATTATTCACAGGATGTTATGCATATCATGACTGAAATTCGAAACAACTGGGGTATGAAATACCCGGAAGAAGAGTAATCTTACTTTAAACCAAAATTCGACTACACATTTAGTATAAATGTATGATTTTTCCTGTCAATCTGGTTTTTAAAACCACATCTATCCAACATGATAGTCCTTGATCCTCTCCCAGATGTGCGTATCGTACTGCGCTTCCGTGCTGCGCCGATCTTCTTTTAAAAGCTGGGCATAGATCAGATCAAGGATCAGCAGGATCGGAAATTGCGGGGAAATGACATTTCCGTATTCGAGGTTCTTTTTTACCGGTGCGAGCACGATCTCCTCATACGTCCGTTTTTCCCGCTCTGCGTTGGAGGAAGTCAGATATATGACCGCTGCCCCACGCGCTTTCGCCCGGTCAAGTGCATCAATGAGCTCGCGCGTCGCGCCGCTTAGGCTGATGCCGATCACGAGGCACGCGTTTGTGATACGCGCTTCATTCAATACCATCTGGTGCAGTTCCGTGATTGCCTCCGCATCCATGCCAAGCCGCAGCAACCGAAGTTGAAACTCCTGTGCCGCCAGCCCAGAACTGCCAAATCCATACAAAAAAATGCGCGTATGTTCCCCGATTAGCTGGGACACATGTTTGATCTGTGGTTCGCGGATTAAGCTGTATGTTTTTTGCAGCAATTCCTCATACGAATACAGGACGTGGATGGTCTGTTCCTCCACATTCGGTCGCTCCGCGATCGAGGGCTGGTAGTTGTAAATAAACTCCCGGTATCCGCTGTAACCCATTTTCTTGGCAAAGCGTGACAGAGATGCTTCTGAAACATGTAGCATCTTTGCCATGCGTCCCGATGAAAAATCCATCTCTTTTTCATTCGAAATAAAAAAATCGGCGATTGTTTTCTCCACCACCGTAAACATCTCATAATTTGCCTCGATCATCGGCACAACACTGCTTCCATAAGTCTGCATACGCGTTTTCTCCTTTTCCTGCTTCCTCAGTTACTTGCGGAACATCAGAGTTTATGGTGCCCACGTCCAACGGGATATATAACTCTATGTCCATAACCCGATCTGTAATTTTATTTCATTATATCATATATTTTTGAAAGTTCTTTCAAAAGCACACACGATTTTTCTTTTTTTCCGTTTTTGGGGATTGTTCTTTCCATTTGCCCAAACCCTATGGATTTTTCCAATTTTGCATCCTATAATCAACTTAACAAATGCAGGAAACGCAATTTTAAGGAGGAGAACTACTATGCGTATTTATAAAACAAAAAACTATGACGAAATGAGCCGCAAGGCGGCCAACATTATCTCCGCACAGATAATCTTAAAACCGGAATCTGTGCTCGGACTTGCCACCGGTTCTTCACCGATCGGCACCTACAAGCAGCTGATCGAGTGGTACAACAAGGGCGATCTTGATTTTTCACAGATCCGCAGCATCAACCTTGACGAATACAAAGGCCTTCCTGCCGACAACGATCAGAGTTACGCTTACTTTATGCGCCACAACCTGTTTGACCACGTAAACATCAAATCCGTAAACACCTTTATTCCAAACGGCATGGAAGCTGATGTGGAAAAGGAATGCTCCCGCTACAATGCCATCATCCGCAGCATGGGCGGCATCGACTTACAGCTCCTTGGCATCGGCAACAACGGACATATCGGTTTTAACGAGCCATCGGATTCCTTTGCAAAGGAAACCCACTGCGTCGACCTGACCGAAAACACCATTCAAGCCAATGCACGTTTCTTTTCCTTCATTGAGGAAGTCCCGACACAGGCATATACGACCGGCATCAAAAACATTATGCAGGCACGGCACATCCTACTGATCGCAAGCGGTGAAGCCAAAGCCGATGCACTCTATGAGGCAGTTTACGGACCGATCACCCCGCATGTACCGGCATCAATCCTGCAGTTACACGACGAGGTTTCCGTCGTTGCCGATGAAGCTGCATTATCCCGCATCATCAAAGAAGGACTGATCTAGGAAAAGGAGTACGCCATGATCATAAAAAACGGACTGGTCTGGGAGGAGTCTGGCTCCTTTCGGAAAAAAGAACTGGTTGTTGATACAACGACACACCGCATCGCAGAAACCGCAGAAGACGATACGGTATTTGATGCCGAGGGGCTTTATGTGATCCCCGGTCTGGTGGATGTCCACATCCACGGGGCAAGAGGTCACGATTTCAGTGACGGAAATTCCAAAGGACTTGCCGAAATCGCACAATATCTGCATTCCTGCGGTGTGACTTCATTCTGCCCGACTTCCATGACCCTGCCGGAAGAACAGCTTACAGCTGCCTTTGCGACGATTAACGATGTGCCGGATGCTGCCGGATATGCCCACATCGCGGGCATCCACATGGAAGGTCCATACCTCTCCCCGGAAAAGAAAGGGGCGCAGAAAGCAAGCTATCTGCACGCGCCGGATGCCGCCATGTTCCGACGGCTCTCTGCTGCAAGCGGAAACAAGATCCGCATCATCACGATCGCCCCGGAACTGCCGGGTTCCGATGCGTTTATCCGGGAGTTCAAAGACACCGTTGCGATCTCACTCGGACACTCCACAGCATCGTATGAAATCGCAGAAAATGCCTTTGCCGCCGGTGCCAACCATGTCACCCATCTGTTCAACGCCATGCCGCCACTACACCACCGCGATCCTGGCATTATCGGCGCGGCAGCGGACTGTCCGCATGCGATGGCAGAGATCATCTGTGACGGCATCCACATCCACCCGTCGGTCATCCGCAATGCCTTCCGCATGTTTGGCAACGACCGCATGATTTTAATCAGCGATGCGATGCGTGCAACCGGTATGGAGGACGGCGAGTACGAACTCGGCGGACAGCCGGTAATCAAAAAAGGCCGCCTTGCGACCTTAAAAGACGGAACCATCGCAGGTTCCGCCACCAATTTGTTTGACTGTATGAAAAATGCGGTGCAGTTTGGCATTCCGCTCGGCGTGGCCGTCAAAGCCGCCACCTGCAATCCTGCAAAGAGCATCGAATGTTCACAGGAAATCGGCACCCTTGCCGTCGGGGCAAGAGCCGACATCCTGCTTTTAGATCAGGATCTGAATATTGTAAAGATCCTGTAATTATGCTTCTGTGCTCACCACGCCTTTCCATACAAAGGAAAACTGCATGGTTTTGTCCGTCTGCAACAGATATTCCGGATGCGTCTGCGCGCCCCAGCTGTCGTCGCCGCCGACACCCATCTGGGCTTTTGCCACACGGACAACCGTGTAGTGTACCGGTGGCAGCTCATACGGATGCATCGCATTTTCTATCTCATGCGGCGTATACGGCAGTGCGGAAAATACCATCGGACCTGTTTCTTCTGTCATTTCAAACAACATGCCATCTCCGGCACGGTTAGTCACACGCGCCCAGCGCACGCCACATTTTGCCCCACATTCCTGCGGAACCATATACCGCGCCACATTGTCTTTTACCTTATTGCTGTAGATGCCAAGTTTGGCTCCCTTACAACGGTCAGCATAGGTTTCCTGTTCGCCCAGTCCATACCACTGCAGTCGGTCGTAATCGGCATTAAATTTAAACAGTACGCCAAATTCCGGCATGTCGCCCAATTCTTTGACCGGATCATAACAGAGCGTGGTCTTTACCCTGCCATCCCCAAATACTTCATAGGACAACCGACATTCCGAAACCGGTGTGGTCGGCATAAAATAGCGGAACGAAACGGTAATGCTGTGTTCGTGTTCCGTGACTTCCGGCGTACTCGTCTCCTGCGGGCTTTTATGGCTGACATACAGACTGGCCGTTTTCCACTGTGCATAGCGCGCCGGCATGAGATTTCCACAGTCATTGTCCGTCGGTGCCCGCCAGAAGTTTGGTTTCGGGATCGCCTCGATCATCTCTTTTCCCGCATATTTGTAGGAAACCAGCCCACCGTTTAATACGGAAAACAGGACGGAAAAATGCGCACCCTCTACACCGATGTTGTGTGTGCTGTGGATCACTTTGATCTTGTCTGTGCATGTTTCTGCCTCACCCGCAACCGGATAGACATACTGCCCGAAAGCCACCTCATGCCCTGCCTTTGCCCAGACAGTGTCCGCTTTCAGATGGAAGGAGACGGTCACGGTGTATTCGCCTGCCTTTGTCTCTTTTGCAAACGGCAGTGGATAGGTCTGTTCCGAGAGCGGCTCCACAGCCGTCGGTAAGTCTGCCCGGCGGATCTCCTTTCCGTCTTTTGCAACGGTCACAACACACGCAAAGCGGTCGGTGTTGACAAACAGGTTTTTATTTTTGACCGTTACGGACTCCGCAGTCACTTCCGCCGTGATGTTCTGGTAATTGAATTTGACTTCCTGCATTTTTGGTGACACATCGCGGTTTCCACCGTAGACAATACCGTTTCCACTAAAGTTATAGTCGGTTGGACGTTCGCCAAAATCCCCGCCGTATGCTTGAAACTCCTCGCCGTAGCGGTCTTTTTTGTAGATCGACTGATCGATGTAATCCCAAATAAAGCCGCCCTGATACTTCGGTTCCGTGTCGGTCAGATCCGTATATTTGTGCATCGCACCACAGGAATTGCCCATTGCATGCGTGTACTCGCAGCAGATAAACGGCTTGCTCGAATCCTTTGCCAAAAATTCTTTGATGCTCTCCACCGATGGGTACATCTGACTTTCCATATCACTCGTATCGTTGTAACTTCTGTCGTGGAACAGCCCCTCGTAATGAACGAGACGGGTATCATCCAGACGGTGGAACAGACAGGACATTTCATAGATGTCCTTGCCGCCGTAAGACTCATTGCCACACGACCAGATCAGGATCGCCGGATGGTTTTTGTCACGCTGGTACATCGAATTGGCACGGTCAAGCATCATCGCAAGCCACTCCGGTTTGTTGTGCGGCACGATATAGGTATCGTCCTTCGTAAACTCTGCCACATCCCAGGAACCGTGCGATTCCAGATTTGTCTCATCAATCATGTAAATGCCATACTCATCACAGAGTTCATAAATCTTAGACGCATCCGGGTAATGGCAGGTACGGATCGCGTTGATGTTATTCTGCTTCATCGTGCGAAGATCCTTGCGCAGCTCTTCCTCCGACACATGCCGTCCGCTGACGGAACTGAACTCGTGGCGGTTCACGCCCTTAAAGACGATCCGCCTTCCGTTTAATGTCATAATACCGTCCTTCATCTCAAACCGGCGGAACCCGACGCGCTGCGGGATCACTTCCTGTAAAGTTCCCGCGCCATCGCAGACTTCAACCGTAAGGTCATAAAGCTGCGGGTCTTCCGCGCTCCACAAAACAGGCCGCTCCACGTTCCAGGTCAGGATCTGTTCCCCTTCGGTAACAGCCGATTCGTCTTCCAGCACAGTCTGTCCGTCTTTTTTGAGGACGACTTTCACCTTGCCGCTTCCCCACATCTGTAAAGTCAGTGCCAGTTCGGCAGCGGTAAGTGCTGCATCCGGCAGTGCCCGCACCTTTACATCATAGGCATGTACTTCCGGCACAGTATACAGGTATACATCGCGGTAGATTCCGGAAAACCGGAAGAAATCCTGATCCTCGCACCAGCTGCTCGCTGTCCACTTAAACACCTGTACCGCCAGTTTGTTTTCCCCGTCTTTTACCGCATCGGTCAGTTCAAACTCAGACGGAGTAAACGAATCCTCGCTGTAACCGATGAATGTGCCGTTTAACCAGACTGCAAGTCCGCTCTCCGCGCCCTGAAACGAGACAAAGAGCCGCTTCCCCTGCATCTGCTTCGGCACGGTAAAATATTTGACATAGCTTGCCACCGGGTTAAACTGCTCCGGGATCTCGCCCGGATGGATGTCCTCATGGCCTTCCCACGGATACTGCACGTTAGCGTACTGCGGCACATCGTAACCCTCCATCTGGATATGAGCCGGAACCTTGATGTCATCCCAACCTACACAGCAGTAGTCTTCCTTCTCAAATCCGGCAACTACGTCGGCATAGTTTTTTGCATAGTGGAACTTCCACAGCCCGTTTAAACTGACGCGGTAGGAACTCTGTTTCTCTTCTGCCTCCTCTTTCGTCCGGTAATATATGTGGTCAGAATGCGCATCCATGCGCGCATCACGAAAATACTGAGGATCTTTTACTTTCTTATAATCAAATGTATTCATAGGCATATACCCCTTTCCTGTTATGGTAAAAAATGCCCTCCAAAAAGGAAGACATTTTTTACCATTTTTATTTAACCGCTCCGGTGATACCTTCTGCAAACTGCTTCTGTAATACGAAGAATACGATCATCGTCGGGATTGAGCAGAACAATACACCACACATGAGCATACCGTAATCCGTCTTGTATCCGGTAATCAGGTTGGCAATGAGCATTGGCATAGTCATCGCACGGTTATCGGACATGATTACCTTTGGCCATAAGTATGCATTCCATGCATTCATGAATGTGATAACAGCGGCTGCCGCATAGGTCGATTTCATCGTCGGGATAAACATCCGGAAGAAAATCTGTACCTCGCTTAATCCATCAATACGCGCAGCTTCGATGATGTCAACCGGAAATGCACGGGCATTCTGGCGGAACATCATGATCATAAACGGTGTGGATATGATCGGAAGCATAAATCCAACCGCTGTATTTAACAGCTTTGCCTTGGAAAACATCTGAAACAACGGAACCATTGTTGCAACCTGTGGTATCATCATGGCAAGAAGCAGGATGGAAAACAGGCGGTCTTTCCATTTGTCATGGTAGATCTCAAAACCATAACCGGCGATGGAGCAGACCAAGAGACACAGCACCGTCGTAAGGATCGCATACAGGAACGAATTCCCGAGGGCTCTCCACAGTGGCTGCTGGGACATTAAGTTCTTAAAGTTCTCCATAAAGTGCGTACCCGGAAGCAGGCGACCACGGGATACGTCCGTGGATGTATTCGTGGCTGCGGAAATCATCCAATACAGCGGGAATACGGAAATAAAGGACACGATCCCCAGAAAGATATACGTCGGGATCAATCTTCTCTGGATCATTGATTTGCTTTTCTGCTTAGTCACGCGTATCACCTACTTTCAAGTTGATAAATGCAAGGATCGCTACCATGATAAAGATCAAAAATGACATGGCTGCCGCATATCCAAAGTTTGGCACATTGATAAAACATGTGTTGTATACATAGTGTGACATGGTAATAGTCGTATTGGCAGGTCCACCCTTTGTCAGGTTGACGGACTCATCGAACAACTGCAACGTACCATTGATTGACATGATAAAGGTCATGATGATCGTCGGTTTTAACAGCGGTACGGTGATCCTCCAGAATGTTTTCCAGCCGTTTGCACCGTCGATCTTGGCGGCTTCGTATACGGAATACTCGATATTCTGTAAACCAGCCAGATAAAAAACCATGTTATAACCAGTCCATCTCCAAATCAAAGCAAGGATAATGACCGCTTTGGCACTTCCGGAATGACCCAGGAAATTATAGCCGGAATGTAAGATACCAAGTTTCATGAGGATACTGTTAATCAGTCCGTCTGTTGCAAACATCGAACGGAAGATCAACGAATAGGAAACCAGTGAAGTCGCACATGGGAGGAAGACACAGGTTCGGAACAATCCCCGCAATTTTAAATGTTTGTTGTTTAATAACTGTGCCAGCAGAATTGCAAGTATAAGCATGATTGGCACCTGGATAATCAGGTAGAAAAATGTGTTGCCGATGGACTGCTGGAACACCTTATCAACAAGGATTCTCTGATAATTGGAAAATCCAGTAAAGCGCATATTGGCACCCGTTCCCTTTTGCAGGGAAATGATAAATGCCCGCACCATCGGATAAAAACTCATGATCGCAATCAGAATCGATGCCGGTGCTAGAAATGTCCATCCTGCCGCTCTTTGTTTTGCAATAAGTGACATCCCTTTTTTCTTGGAATTCACAACAAATTCCCCCTTTCGCATTTCTGGTCATTTTCACATATAGCGGAGGTCGCCCCCCGCTATACAAACTTGTCATTCTTTTTTATGTACCGGATTACTCCGTCATCTTAAACTGTAAGGTATCTTGTGCTTCCTGTAATGCATCAGCCTTAGCTGTTCCATTTACGATATTGACAACTGCTGTGTTGATGCACTCTCTTGCCTCATAGTGATACGGAGTCTTTGTAAACTCCGGAATATGGGAAGAGTATTCTACGATCGTGGAGTAAATCGGCTGATCGTTGAAGAACTCGTTTGGCTCGTTGTATACATCCGATTCTCCGGCTGGTAAGTAGCAGGCAATCGCACCGGTCTGTGGAAGGATTGCATCATAGAAATCTGTACTGGAACCAAAAGTGCTCTTTAAGAAATCTTCTGCAAGATCTTTGTTCTGGCAGTTTGCGGTAACATACCAGGAAGATCCACCGTTGTTTGCATAATGAGTAGCGGAATCCACACCATCTACACTTGGCATTGTGGTGATTGCCCACTGGCCTTTCTGGTCTTCGGTAGAAGCGATCGTTGCAGTGATCCAGTTACCATTGACAACGCCTGCTGCCTCACCATTTGTGATGGTGGATACATACTCATCCCAGTTGTTTACTAATTTTACAACATCATTCTGTACGAGTTCGGTGTAGATGTCGACACACTTCTCAGCGATGTCATTTCCTACAATGTAAGCATCTCCTTTTTCATTGACAAAGTTTGCACCGCAGGACTGGATCATCATCATCATAGTGTCTCCGCCAGTTCCCTCACTGGTCAGTAAGTATTTGCCGGTCTTATCATGAACATCTTTTCCGATCTTTGCAAATTCGCTCCAGGTAATATCGGTCAGGTCGTCGATGGTGTATCCGGCTTCTTTTAAGATGTCGGTACGGTAACATGCGATAACAGCACCGTTATCAAACGGAACACCGTAGTGCTTGTCGTCTACCATAGAGTAAGACTGTTTTAATTTTCCGAAATCATCCCAGTTGATTCCCATATCCGTCAGGTCGGTAAAGGCATCCGGATAACTTTTTAAGAATTTCTGGTAGCTGTTGTCCTGCATGAGTACGATATCCGGCAGTGTGCTGTAATCACCGGCATTTGCTGCGGTTGTCAGCTTGGTCTGGCAGTCATCAGAAGAGGTCTCAACCACTTCGAGTTCAAAATCCGGATGGTCTTTCTTGTACTGCTCGGCTGCGGTCTCTATTGCCTTGATGTTAAAGTTCTGGTCCCATGCCCATACGGTCAGCTTATTACTGTCGGATGAGGAAGAAGTACCGCTTCCGCTGGAGGATGTATCCCCGCCACCGTTGCTGTCTGTTCCGCCTCCACCGCAAGCAACCAGTGACAATACCATTGCACTTGCAAGTAATGCTGTAATCATTTTCTTTTTCATATAAATTTCCTCCTTCTCCCTAAGAGTATTTGTTACTTTTGCTGATGAACGTATTATAGCATTGCTTGAATATATCTAGTTTGCATAATTGTCCGTATAATGTGCAATTTCAATCATTTTGTGTGCTTTGCACTATTTTTTCGCATATTTTCGGTTATTTCCATTCATATTGCCATTATGCGTGCCATGTGATGCAACAAATCCACCATTACAACCGCTTGCATTCCTGCAATTCTTCGTTGAAATGATGGATTCTCTGATTTTGCGCACATTTGTTGTTCATGATTTGTTTGCAACTGTTCATATTTTATTCACCACTTTATGCAAAAACCTTAGAAGGATACTGTTTTTTGAGTGCAAACAGCAGTTCCTGATTGAGATCAAGCAACAATTTTTTCTTTTCCCGGTCCTCAATGACGATCATCGTGTAGTATGGAATGTCATCCTCATAGGAGGTATAATCAAACTTCGGCAGTCGGACCCCGCCCCCGTCTTTGCGGTACTTTGCCACAGCCTCGTGGCGGTTTGGCGCGGTCACTTCCATCTCGGTCATGTCAATGATGTGTGCCGTTTTACGGTACCGCTTCCCATAGATCACATCAATTGTGAGTGTTTTCCCGTCGAGGATGTACTCGTACTCTTTCCGGCTTAACACATCAAATACAAAATACAGTGCCACCAGAAGAAAGCCCGCTAACATAAATGCCTGTGAGATCATGATCCCAAGCAGCACAAAAAATACCCCGAATACGACCATGAGCTTCCGCAGAACCCCCGTCATCTTCTTTTGTTTCCTCTTTACCTGTTGTATCAGTTTTGCCCCCTGCATCGGTTGTTACCATCCTTTCTCTGTGTGGATCTCATAATTGAGCAGCCGCTGTTCGTAATTTTCCGGACGCTTCCTCCACTCCACGGGTGTGACCCCCATCATCTGCTTGAAATTGCGGTTGAACGTGGAGTTGGTCGTAAATCCGCATTTGTGGGCGATGTCCGCCACCGGTTCCTCGGTCTTTTTTAAGTGCTCGCACGCCGTGCGGATGCGCACCGTGTTGATATATTCAAGCGGCCCCATATGCATATATTCGGTAAACACACGCCGGAAATGTGTCTCGCTCAGATGGCTGTACTTCGCCAGTTGTTCTACCCTTATTGGTTCCATGTAGTGATCGGAGATATAGTCCATGGCGCGGGAGACGATGCAGGTGATCCTGCCCTGCTCGGCATCCGCGCGCGTCTCTTTGTTCGTGTAGTTTAACCGTGTGATCTCCAAAAGAAGACAGCCCAGCAGTGCCTTTGCCTCCTCAAGATAAAATTCATCGCCTTTTCGCATGATGTTTAAGATTTCTTTAATTTTTGCCGCTTCCTTCGGATACTCTGCTTCCTCCAAAAACCACGGCTTTTCATAGAGCCGCTGCAGTGCGCGCTCTTTGCGGAGTGCATTGTCCGGGAAAATACCGTCAAGTACCACCTCCACATCGACAAACAGATATTCCCAGCGACTGATGTTGCCCGGATCGCTGTTTGTCGTGTGCGGAAAATTCGACGGGATGACGGTAAACTGCTGCCCCGAAAAACGGTAGGTGTCATCCCCCAGTACCACGTCGCCTGCCCCGTAATAACAATAGCCAAGTTCCATGTAATTGTGGAAATGAAGCCTGTCTGCCGTGCGGTCACCATAATTCTGCACCCACTTTTCTCCCAGAAGTGCAAGAATCGGACTTCCGGGCGGTAACTGGTAGTACCTAAACTCCATCTTCTTCTTTTTCTTTTCTGCCATTACCCTGCTGCCTTTCTTACAATGTCCTGCATCTGCTGCATCTTGCGCTCCATGTCTGCCACAAGCGTAAGCTGCGTGCGGGCACGGTCGAGATTCTGTCCGTCCCGGTGGATCTTGAAATAACGATCGCCCTGTAAATAATCCATAAGAAACCGCATGCCGCACTCATACGTCATGACCTTTGCCCCCATCGGAAGCAGCGCGGTCTCCTCCGGAGTCAGGCTGCCGCCGCAGCCCTCCAGAAATCCTTTGGTAAAGAGGGAAAACAGCTCCATGCTGCACGAGACTTCGGAGAGATCCCGCTCATCCTCCGCCGCAGTGCTCGCCCCGTAGCGGATCGCATCGCCAAAATCATTCATGGCAAGCCCCGGCATGACCGTATCAAGATCAATGACACAGACCCCCTTTCCGGTCTTATCGTCGAGCATGACATTGTTTAATTTCGTGTCGTTGTGCGTCACGCGGATCGGAAGCTCCCCGCGGTCAAGCCGCCCGGCAAAATAGCAGGCCGTCTCCTTCCGCTCTAAGAAAAAAGCGATCTCCTTTTGAACCTCCGCGGCCCGCCCCACAACATCCTCCCGGACGGCTTTTTCAAATGCCGCAAACCGCGCCCGCGTGTCGTGGAACCCCGGAATTGTCTCATGGAGTGTCTCTGCCGGATAATCCGCCAAAAGCCGCTGGAAGCTGCCGAATGCGACCGCGCTCTCATAAAACTGCTGCGGCGTTTCCACCTGATCAAAGCTGCTCGCCCCGGTGATAAACCGGTACGACCGCCAGTAGTCCCCGTTTGTGTCACGGTAGTACGGTTTGTTGTCCACGGTCGGGATGATATTTAACGTCTCCCTCTCCGGGTCGCCGCCCCGCGCAATAATCTTCTTTTTTAAGAACCCCGTCACACCCGCAATGTTTTCCATGAGTTGTTCCGGATGTGGAAAGGCATCGGCATTCATCCGCTGTAAGATCACATCCAGATCCCCCATATTGCCGACTGCAAACGTCAGGCGGAACGTGTCGTTGATATGTCCGCTCCCGTACACCGTATCTGCAATCAGTGTTCCCTCGTATGCAAATGCTGCAATGGCTTCCTGTTTCTGCTGTTCTGTAATCGCTCTCATATTGTTTTCCCCCTTATGTGTTGTGTCTGTTACCACTTCATGATAAGGCGCGTGCTGCCGCTCCGCTATCGGGATCTTGTTTACATTGTTATAAATCTTGCGCTATAATTACTATAACAGATTTCAGGTGCAAATGCACATGCTATTTTCAGGAGGGGATGCCTATGCCATACCAGCAGTACAACTTCAAACCACAAACCTTTGACGCGCAAAAGAAACGGCCGGATCTGCGCCTGCTTTATATCAGCCATTCCAGCTACGACAAGACCTGGCCGAGCGTGCTGCACTCCCACCCGTTTACCGAGCTGTTTTATGTCTTAAACGGAACCGGCACATTCCAGACCGAGACACAAACCTTCTGCATTGCGGCAGATGACCTGATCCTCATCAATCCCCATGTCATGCACACAGAATTCAGCAACGGCGATGCGGCTTTGGAATATGTTGTTCTCGGATTTGAGGGCATAGCGTTTGAAACCGACGGACACGCGCCCATAACCTGCCTCTGCAAAAATGTAAAGACAATCCGCCCTGCCTGTCTGTTTTATACCAGATCGCTCATACAGGAACTGCATGACCGCAAAGAAAATTATGTAGAAATGTCACAGAATCTGCTCGAAAATCTGCTCTATCTGATCCGGCGGGAGATCCGCGTCACGCCGGAGGCCGTCTCCGTCGGCAAAACCTCACAGGAATGCCGCATGATCGAGCAGTACATCAATGCGCACTACGCGGAAACAATCACGTTAGATACACTAAGTGCCTTAACATTCCACAGCAAATATTACATTGCCCACGCCTTCACCAAATACAAAGGAATCTCGCCCATCAATTATCTGATTACCAGACGCATTGAAGAGGCGAAATCCCTGTTAGAACACACCGACTTTCCGGTCGCAAAAATTGCCCAGGCGGTCGGCTTTTCTTCCCAGTCGTATTTTTCGCAGGCATTCCGTCGGGAAACCACGCTCTCCCCCGATGCCTACCGCAGACAGTTTCTTTCCTAGATCTCGTACCAGAGGATCGCATTGGCCGCAAGGTCGACCGCAAAACTGCTGCCGTCCCCCCGGTAAACGGTCGTCTGCTGCGGTTCATACGTGTTGTTGACGACACAGTATTTGCCGTTTTTTACATAAGCATGCACTTCGACATTGTAATTTGTGGAAAACCAGCGGTGAATTTTCCCCTCCGCCGAAGCCGCCCACAGAATCGCCCGGTACAGCAGGCGGCTGTTTGCAAAGCTGTACGGCAGGCCACTGATATACACACCCCTGCCCTGCCCGAACGTATTCACGGCAAGCTGTACACCTTTGTCGATCTGGCGTAGCACGGTCGCGGATTCGAGCGCGAATATGTTTTTCTTGCCCTCGCCAAAATCAATCGCATCGCCGCTGTCCTCCGTGATAAAATGCGCATGATCTTGCCAGTTATACTTGTCCACATTCAACGTGTAGCCGGTTTCTTCTTCCACGCCAAGGATGTCCGCAAGCTGGAAGAAGTGCCCCTGCCATTGGCAGGATGCCGGTTCGCCCACGCCGATGAAACCGCCACCCCGGTAGACAAACCGGCGGACTGCGGTCAGAATCGCCTCATCCTTCCAATTGTCCCCGCCGGTATAAGCGGTGTAGGCATCGCCCACATTTAAGACAACATCAAAGGAATCGAGCAGATCCGGATGATTCCTTATATCATCAAAGCTGATAAATTTCACGTCAAACGGAGCACCGCTGAGTGCCTCGATGATGCCCGCATAAGAATAATTCTGCTTGTAGTAAATGGCATGGTGGACCATATGGTTGCCCCACGCGCGCATTTTTCCCCAGCAGTTTAATATTGCCACGCGCTTGACGCAGTACGGGGTCGTTCCCTTAATATTTTCGTACAGTTCGCGGAACTCTTTGCACACGCTCTCCACATAGTCGATAAAATCCGGAAACTGTGTGGCAAGTTTTAAGTACCCACCATAGCCGATCCGATCGATCGGTTTGCGCAGAATCGCCCGGCGCGCCGTCACCCAGTTGACTTTCGCCTCGCGTGTCGGATCGCCTCCCTCGTGGAAGGTATCCGGGAAAAAGTACGGCAGGAACCGCCCCTCAGTGTATCTGACCCCCTCAATGTCACTAATGAGACGCAGCGTTGCACCGTTTCCGACGCTTCCGACCACAGCATCCAGCCCGATCGTCTGGAACTCCTCCATAAACGGCTCCATACCGATCCAGTGGTCACCGAGGAACATCATCGCCTCTTTTCCGCACGCATGTGTGATATCCACCATCTCCTTTGCAAGCTTTGCCACTTCCCTGCGCTGAAATGCCTGAAAATCCTGAAATTCTTTGGACGGCACGCGGTAAGTATTGTTCATATAGCCCTGGTCGATAATAAACTCCGGGCGGAACCGATAGCCCACTTCCTTTTCAAACTGCTCTAAGATATACGGGCTGACCGATGCGGAATAGCCATACCAATCCACATATTTTTCCCGCGCCAACTCGTCAAAGATGAGCGTAAATTGGTGAAAAAAGGTCGTGTAGCGGATGACATCCACATACGGATGCTCCGCGATAAATCTGCGCAGCCGCTCCATGGAGTAGGTGTGGGTCTTTGGCTGGCGCACATCAAACGTAATCTGCTTTTCCACATCTTTCCAGCCGTTGGTCACGGCATTATACATATGCACCGGGTCCCACATAATGTATGCCAGAAAACTGACCGTGTAACTGTGGAACGCCTCCGGCTTGTGGATCGTCACGTCGCCAGTTGTCTCATCATACGACCACTGGCTGGTTGAAACAACCGCCCCCGTCGTGCGGTCGATAACTTCCCACCAACGCGTAATGTCATCACGGTTGTTGACTTTTAACATATCCGGGTACAGATGCGTCATGAGATGGATCTGTAAATCTCCGTCGACCGCCGTATAAAACGGCGTCATAATATACATCTGCTGTATCTCCTCCGGATGTGCCTTTGCCCATGTATTGTCTTTTCTTGTGGTGTAATAGGTCGAATAGACCTTGGCATCCACAGCGCGCAGTTCCTCTGGGTAATCCGTACCATCGCAGTCGCGGATGGCATCGGCCCCCCAGCGCTCCATCAGTGTAAGTGTCTCCGGCACGACATCTACATCAGTCGGAATAGTGACTCTTCCTCTTTGCTGCATATTGCTTCCTCCTCCGTAATTCCTGTATTCTACTTTCAGCATACGGAGTTTGGAAGCAAATGTCTATGGATTTCTTGCTGTGAATGTTAGAAATATTGTTCTCTATCTTAATTTACCAGATAAGCCAAAATGTCTTTATATTAGACATAATTTTATTAAAAAAACACGATGAGAAGTCTCATCGTGTTTATAAAAGGTGACTGACGGATTTGAACCGACGATCAGGGAGTTGCAGTCCCACGCCTTACCACTTGGCTAAGTCACCAAAACTCCCCGAGTAGGGCTCGAACCTACAACAACTCGGTTAACAGCCGAGTGCTCTACCATTGAGCTATCGAGGATTATCAATTGAAAGTATATACTTTCAAAACTTCATACAGATTTAACCGCTTTTTAATCAAGCCCTCGACCTATTAGTAACAGTCAGCTCCATGTGTTGCCACACTTCCACCTCTGCCCTATCTACC
>OGOH01000059.1_pt1 | contig 71699 bp, 58 predicted proteins | sample 1552571 | NCBI WGS metagenome assembly OGOH01 (sample SAMEA2580170, study PRJEB22360) | human gut metagenome | biome: human gut; feature: human-associated habitat; material: faeces | place: Denmark | collected 2008/2010
GTATATTTAAACACATTTAACCATATTAAGCAATATATTTAGTTACTTATAAATTCCTCCTTTTATGATTCCCATTAGAAAAAACCTGATTCCCTGTAAATAGAAAAGAAGGGTGCACTGAATAAATCAGAACACCCTTGTTCCAGTCAAATTAGTTTGCATTTTCAGCATCCGCTCATGACGAAGTCACAAGTGCTCTGCTTTTTCATAAAAGCCTTTCTTTTATATGATAGCAGTGCCGCCTTTATTTGTCAACCGCACGGTTTTCATTTTTTATCATTCCAGCCCCAGCGGACTTCTCACATACTGGAATCCGGCTGACCATGCTTCTCCTGTCATAACTCCGTTCTGGCTTGAGGAGCAGTGTACGACCAGCAGGCTTCCGTTGTCATTGACTCCGACTACGATGCCGACGTGGTTGTCGTCTCCTGCACTTGCCGGATGATAAAAGACAAGATCACCAGGTTTGGCACTCTGGCTGTCCACCATCTCGCTTGCATTCCACTGTGTTGTGGTATGATTGCCGATACCGGCATCCTTGCCGCCAAGTCCGTTATAGTAAGACCATGCAACAAATCCACTGCAGTCCAGACCATAGGAACGCACCGTGCCACTGCTCTTGCTGCCCTCTGCGGACACGGTCATCGGACTTCCCCAGCTGTCATCCCAGCCGATTGCATAGGACTTGCCGCCCCAGAAATAGCCGACTTTTCCGATCAGGCTGCACGCTGCTGCCACGATGGAAACACGTTCTTCACTGACATCGCTGCCTGCCTCGGAACGCACAAATCCTTTGGATGCCGTAACGATTGCACAGAGCTGTCTGCATTTTGTGGACGTGTATTTCTCCAGTATAGCTGTCTGCTCTTCATCTGCACCGTAAAGTGCTATGTAATCCTGAACCGACAGTGCACGGTATTCTTTTGCATCTGTTTCTGCCACTTTTTTTGTTTCTGTTGATTCTTCCGCATCGGCTGCCTTTTCTGTTTCTGTTGATTCTTCCGCATCGGCTGCCTTTTCTGTTTCTGTTGATTCTTCTGCTTCTGCCGCCTTTTCTGTTTCGGCTGATCTGCCTTCGGTTTCAGAGACTTCCTCTTTCTGGATTTTCTCCAGTTTGCGTAAAATTGCAGAATTGCTTCTGACATTCATCAGGAAAAAAATCTGCTCCAGATCATCCCTGCAAGACTTGTCCATCTTTATGCCGGCGTCCTGTCCGTACTTCATTACATAAACAGCCAGCACATCCTGCCAGTTTTCTGCCAGAAAATCTTCCGGTTTGTCCAGAAACTCTTTATAATCTGCTTCGATCTTGTCCATTGTCTTTTCGAACTCTTCATCAAACGAAATACCATACTCACTGGAAAGTTCACCTAAATAAACACTGTTTCCGGCAATGATATTGGAAGCATAATCGGCTGCCGCATCAGAATGATCCACCTGTTCGCTCTCATCATCCGGTTTCTGAATGTCACCTTTCTGACTGTCCTTGTCATCCGCATTGTCTTTTTTATTCTTATCGTCCTTGCTGTCACCGTCTGGCTTCTTGTCGCCGTCTTTTTTATCCGAACCATCGTCTTTTTTATCGCTGTCCGATGTCCCATCCTCTTTGGATGCATCCGTATCCCCTGTCTGAGATGCATTTGTTTCTGTTTCGGCTGCCGCCGTCTCAGTCTGCCGCGTTTCCAGTTCCGGCTTCGTCTCCGGCTGACTGGTCTCAGTCTCCGTTGCCGGTGTCTCGCTCTGGCTCGTCTCCGGCTGACTGGTTTCTGTCTGAGAGCCTTCCTTGTTACTCTCCGCCTCTTTCTGAAGCTCCGTCTGCAAACTCGATGCATAAGCCACCGGTGCTGTACTCATCAGCATACTCCCCGCCAGCATCATGCAGCCTAATTTATATAAATATCTGTTTTTCATTCATCTTGCCTTTCTTCTATAACCTGAACACCTTTTACCCCTAGCATTATAATTTTTAATTATAGAAGTTTTTGGATGAATTTTCAAGTAGTGACACAGAATTTTCACAGATGACCTTTCATTGCTCTCATATTTTTCTATTACACATTGATATTTTTTACTACTTTTATCATAATTAATGCCTTCTTCTATATGAACACTTTCCCTTATTTTTGCTGATACCAGACGATCGACCTCCTGCCAAAAAAGACCAGGCTTCCACCTCTTGGTTTCTGCCTGATCTTTCTGATATACTATGTATTGGATGCGATATGATTTTTCAACTCCCACTGACATAAGCATCCCCCTCACCCACTGCTTAGTGCTCTGCAGACTTGAAGCGGGGGGAATGCTTCTCTGCGTTCGATCTGTGATTAGTCGTTGTATCCGTTTGGATTCTGGCTCTGCCATCTCCAGGAATCTGCACACATATCTTCGATGCCGTATTCTGCTTCCCAGCCAAGCTCTTTCTTTGCTTTTTCCGGTGCACAGTAGCATTTTGCGATATCGCCAGGTCTTCTCGGTTTGATCTGGTATTTGATCGGATGTCCGCATGCTTTTTCGAATGCATGTACAACCTGCAGAACGCTGTAGCCGTTTCCAGTACCTAAGTTGTAGATGCTTACGCCTTCTTTGTCAGCCAGTTTCTGGATTGCTTTTACATGGCCGCGTGCCAGGTCTACCACGTGGATGTAGTCACGTACGCCTGTTCCGTCCGGTGTATCGTAGTCATCACCAAATACACCGAGGCATTCCAGTTTGCCGATCGCTACCTGTGCAACATACGGAAGCAGGTTGTTCGGGATACCTTTCGGATCTTCTCCGATCATGCCGCTCTTGTGTGCTCCGATCGGGTTGAAGTAACGAAGCAGGATCACATTCCATTCCGGATCTGCTTTCTGGATATCGGTCAGGATCTGTTCCAGCATCCATTTTGTCCAGCCGTATGGGTTGGTGCAGGTGCCCTTCGGGCATTCTTCTGTGATCGGGATCATCGCCGGATCACCGTATACGGTTGCGGATGAACTGAAGATGATGTTCTTTACGCCATGGTTTCTCATAACATCGCACAGTGTCAGTGTACCTGCGATGTTGTTCTGGTAATATTCCAGAGGTTTTACGGTAGATTCTCCTACTGCTTTCAGTCCTGCGAAATGAATGACCGCCTGTACATCTTCTTTATCAAAGATAGCATCCATTGCTTCTTTGTCGCAGATGTCTGCTTCGTAGAATGTTACTTTTTTGCCTGTGATCTCTTCTACACGATCTACTGCTTTTTTATTTGCATTGTACAGATTGTCTACGATGACTACTTCATAGCCTTCGTTCAGCAGTTCCACACAGGTGTGGCTTCCAATATATCCAGCTCCGCCGGTTACCAAAATTCTCATAGTATTTACCTCCTGATCAATTTGATAAATAGTTTCTTTATATTTATATTTTTGTGATAACAAGGTAAAAAGATGCCATACGAATTGTTCCGTACTTCGTACTCTCACAATTCTGTCATCACCGTTTTACAGTGTTGCGATAAATCTCATGAAGGCTTCTCTTCCTTCCGGTGTGCATTTGTATACACCGGCATCTTCCAGAACGCCTACGAATACATGTCCAACTTCTTCTTTGAGGATATCCATCACATTATCTTTGTTCAGTTCCGGATGTTTCGGCAGGAAGGATTCTACCCAGTCTGCATGTTTTTCCAGAGCTTCGTTGGAACGGATGTCTTTCTTCTCGATGATATAATCTGCCAGATCCTGAAGCTCTGTTTTCAGTCGTGCCGGCAGGATTGCCAGACCCATAACTTCGATCAGACCGATGTTTTCTTTTTTGATGTTATGTTTCTCTGCATGCGGATGATATACGCCAAGCGGATACTCATCTGTCGTCAGGTTGTTTCTCAGAGCCAGATCCAGTTCAAACATATCGCCGACTTTTCTTGCGATCGGTGTGATCGTGTTATGTGGCTCTCCATCTGTCTCAGCAAAGATGTTTGCATCGGCGTCGGTATAGCCTCTCCATGCACCAAGTACATGGTCAGCCAGATCGATCAGACGTTTCTCGTCTTTGCAGCGAATACGCAGTACGGACAGCGGCCATTTTACGATGCCGGCTTCCACATCCTCGTATCCCGGGATCTCAACGTGTTTCTCGATCGGTGCTTTTGCCATTGCAAACTGGTAATTGCCGCCCTGATAGTGGTCATGGCTTAAGATAGAGCCGCCTACGATCGGCAGGTCTGCATTGGATCCGAGGAAGTAGTGTGGGAACAGTTTGATAAAGTCAAACAGTTTCACGAACGTTGCTTTTTCGATCTTCATCGGGATATGCTCTCCGTTGAATACGATACAGTGCTCATTATAATATACATACGGTGAATACTGGAAGCCCCACTGTGTTCCGTTTACTGTGATCGGGATGATCCTGTGGTTCTGTCTTGCCGGATGGTTGACACGTCCTGCATAACCTTCGTTCTGACGGCAGAGCAGACATTTTGGATAACCGCTCTGTTTTGCCAGTTTTGCTGCTGCGATCGCTTTTGGATCTTTTTCCGGTTTGGATAAGTTGATGGAAATATCAATGTCTCCATATTGGCTTGGTACTTTCCAGCGGATGTCTTTTTTGATGCGATAGCGGCGGATGTAGTTGGTATCCTGGCTTAATTTATAATAGTAGTCTGTTGCCTTTACCGGAGATTCCTTATACAGCTCTTTGAATGTTCCGATCACCTGTGCCGGACGCGGAACCAGGCAGTTCATGATCTTTGTGTCAAACAGATCACGGTAAACGACACTGTTCTCTTTTAATACACCTTTTTCAACTGCATAGTCCAGCAGCTCTTCCAGAACTTCTTCCAGATCCACATCTTTGAACTCTGTCTCCGGCTCGGTATATTCTTCCTCCCCAAACAGCTCCAGCAACTGGTTGGTGGTATAAATACGTTCTTCTTCCGGTACCAGTCCGCTCTCTATGCCATACTGTACCAGACGTTTTACATTTTCATCAAATGTCATGACGTTTCCTCCTGCTTAAATTTCTTTTGCTCCGTCTCCGATTTCCACTACATAGAATTCAGCTTCATGTCCTGTCTTTTCTTTGTAAGCTTTGCCCAGTTTGTCGATGAAGTGATCTACTGCATCATTCTTTACGATACTTACGGTGCAGCCGCCGAATCCGCCGCCTGTGATACGGGAACCGATCACGCCTTCGGTCTCCCATGCCAGATCTACCAGTACGTCGATCTCTTCGCAGGATACTTCATAGTCATCTCTCAGAGATACATGGGAAGCATTCATCAGTTTACCGAATTTCTCTACGTCACCTGCATTCAGTGCTGCTACAGCCTGAATAGTTCTCTGGTTTTCGTATACGGCATGATGTGCTCTCTTCTGGCGAACCGGATCTTTGATGGCATCTTTATATTTTTCGAATTCTTCTTCGCTTAAATCGCCAAGTCCTTTGATATCTACAACTGTCTGCAGCTCTTTTAATGCTGTTTCGCATTCGTTTCTTCTGTCATTGTAAGCAGAATCTACCAGGCTGTGTTTTACTTTACTGTTTGTGATAACGATCTTTGCATTTTCCAGTTTTACACTTGCATATTCATAGCTAAGATCGCTGGTATCCAGGAAGATCGCATGGTCTTTTTTGCCCATTGCCACTGCGAACTGATCCATGATACCGCAGTTGCATCCGTTGAAGTTGTTCTCAGAATACTGTCCGATCAGTGCCAGATCGATCATGCTGATTCCTTCGAATCCAAACAGATCACGTACTGCAAGTCCTGTCAGTACTTCCAGAGATGCGGAAGAAGAAAGTCCGGAACCGTTCGGGATCGTGCCGTAGATCAGGATATCCATACCGGTCGGGATCTTGTATCCTCTGCCTTCCATTGCCCACATAACTCCCTTCGGATAGTTGGTCCATCCTGCTTTTTCAGAATATACCAGATCATCCAGGCTTGTCTCGATCACGCCCAGTTTGCTGAAGTTTTCAGAATAGAAACGGATCGTACGGTCTTCACGTTTGCGGACGATCATGTAAGTTCCGATGCTCAGTGCACATGGGAAAACGTGTCCTCCGTTGTAGTCTGTATGCTCTCCGATCAGGTTTACACGTCCCGGTGAAAAGAATGAACGGATCTCTCCACCTTCCCCATAGATGGATACAAATTTTTCAATCAGTTTTGCTTTCATGTCACTTCTCCTTTTTCTTATTAAATGTATACTGTCACGAACTGCTTCTTCTGTAAAAATCGCAGCTCAAAAACATTCCCGGTTACGTCCGGCTCTGTGTCCTTGACGTTCACGCTAATATAAGTATAATGAGACTTACAGAAAAAATCAACAAGTATCATAATAAAAACTATAATTATATTGAGGTATTCTATGCAAATCCAGACCAATCAGAAACAACGTGAACTAAAAGACCACGGAACGTTTGCTTTTCCGGTAAATGTAAGCCATGAAAACCTGTTTTCTTATGAGCGAAGTTCCTTTTTCTGGCACTGGCATCCGGAGATTGAGCTGACTTTGATCGTATCCGGAGACATCAATTATCAGGTAAATGACAGAACTTATCATCTCACCACCGGCGAGGGACTTTTCTGCAATGCCAACATGCCGCACACCGGACACATGTATAATAAGGAAGACTGTGTTTATATTTCCACGACCTTTGACCCACGTATCATTTATGGCTTCGAATCCAGCCGCATTCAGACAGCCTATGTCACACCGCTGACACTGGACGACCGTTTTTCTTCCATCAAATTTTCCCCGGATGTCGCATGGCAGGCAGAAATCCTTGCAAACCTGACAAAAATCTGGGAAATTTCTTCTTCCAAGGCTCCGTGCTGGGATTTTCAGATCCAAATCCTGCTCTCCAGGATCTGGCTGACCCTGTATCAGAATACTGAGCCACAGACCGAAACGCTTCCTGCGGTACAGCGTGACCGGGAACGTCTGCTGGTGCTGCTCTCCTATCTGCACGACCATTATCAGGAAAAAATCCTACTCGAGCAGGTTGCCGCTCAGATCAATATCTGTAAAAGCGAATGCTGCCGCTTTTTCAAAAGTCATATGAACGAATCGCTTTTTGACTACCTGCTGCATTACCGCATACAGAAAAGCCTGCCGCTTCTGCAAAACACCAACAAAAGTATCACTGATATTTCACTGCTGACAGGCTTTTCCAGTCCCTGCTATTTTTCTAAAATTTTCAAATCCGAAATGGGATGCACGCCGCGGGAGTATCGCAAAAATGCACTCAAGACTCCTTCGCCGGAAGCTGAGCCAGAATGATCGCCGCAAACATGGCAACACAGCCAAGTCCTTCCCGTATACTTAAGGTCTGGCCAAGCAGCAGCCAGCCAGCCAGCACAGAAATACAGGACTCTAGGCTGAGGATCAGCGATGCAATGGTCGGATCCATCCCTTTCTGACCGACGATCTGAAGGGTATAACCGACACCGCAGGACATGATACCGGCATAAGCGATCGGTTTCCACGCCAGAAGCACTGCGGATAACTGCGGCTGTTCCGCAAAGAGCATCGCAATGCCGGATAACAGACCGCACACCAGAAACTGGATGCAGGACATCTTCACACCGTCCACCTTCGGCGAAAAATAATCCACGATCAGGATATGTACCGAAAACAGAATCGCACAGACAAATACCAGAATATCTCCGTATCCGATTGAAAACTGTTCGTTTATGCAGAGCAGATACAAACCCACAACTGCCAGAAGCACCGACAGCCAGATCATCGGACTGCATTTCTTCTTCATAAAAAGTCCGATCACCGGAACGATCACAATATAACATGCTGTGATAAAACCAGCCTTTCCTACCGTTGTATATTGGATGCCGATCTGCTGGAAATTCGTTGCCAGGCACAGTGCGATACCACAGCAGATCCCGCCGGTCAGCAGTGTTTTTCGCTGTGCTCTTTTCTCTTCTGCACTGATTTTTTCTGCTTCTGTTTTTTTCCCCCGGTTCAGGAAGAAAATACACGGGATCAGAACCAGCCCTCCCAGAATACTTCTCACAAAGTTGAACGTAAACGGTCCGACATACTCCATCCCCACGCTCTGGGCAACAAACGCCACGCCCCAGATGCATGCCGTCAGTAAAAGCAATGCGGAACTTCTCAGATTTCCTTTTTTCATTTTTACAAATCCTTCCTTATTTCATTAGCTTTCATCATATTCTTTTCTTTTTCGAAAGTCAATGGCGGATTTCTTTATGTTTTTCAACGAAATATCATAAATTTTTATATTTTCTTTTATTGGGAAATATGGTACAATGACTGTCAGTAGGGTCTCAATAATTGTGAAAGTTGCATAAATACCGGCATCTTTCACATCCCAAAATCACTATAACAGAAAGAATATGAGGTGTACACAAATGGCAATAGATCACAGCTTTATCATCAAAAAACTTCAGGGACTTCCAGAGATGTTCGTTATTTTCTCCCAGTCCACCAAGCATCCTTATGTAACCTGTAACGAAGAATCTTTCGATGACCAGATACATATCTTCTCAGACGCTGAGGCAGCACATGCTTATGTTGTTGCAAAAAATGAGCAGGAAAAAATCCCGGTGGTATCCGTAAGAGTAGCAGCAGAGCAGTTCCTTCATTTCTATGGTACACTCTACGCTCTCGGTGTCAACGGCGTGGTACTGCATGACAATGATACGGAAACCTCTCTCGCTCTTGAAGCGATCGTTCACAGAAGACATAATCCGGACGAACTTCCGGAAAAACAGCGTCCTGTCATCAATCCGGAGCTGATGCTCACTTCCCTGTATTTCCTGCAGGAGATGCGTCGTCCGGTCAGCGAGGAAGAAAAAGAAAAAGCTGATCTGCGGGCAATGGACGAAGAACTGGTTGCCAATCTGGTACGCGGCCGTTTCTTAAGCGGTATTATTGTAGACGAAAGCGAAAAAGATGCTGACAGTAAAGCAGAAAATCCTGACGGCAACACGGAAGACGGAAACATCGAAGAAGCCAAAAAATCAGAAACAGAAGAAGAACAGCCAAAGAAAAAAAATAACATCCGTGTTCCGTATGTCAACAATCAGAACGGCGAAATGTATCAGGCTATCTTCACAGACGGATACGAGCTTCAGAGGTTTGATCCGAAGAAAAGACTTCGTCCGGTTGTCGTGAAATTTGATGATCTGGAGAAGTTCCTGGTGAAAGATGCAAAAGGTTTTTTGTTAAATCCGACCAGTACTGCCCTGCCGCTTCGCCGTGAGCAGCTGCCTGCTTTCAAAAAACGTATTGATGGTTAACTGAAAAAGGCACAGGAGTAAAATCCTGTGCCCTCTTTTATTTCCTGTCTGCGGTTTGCCGGACTTCAGCTCTCAGATCAGAAAATCTTTTAATCGCTTACTTCTGGACGGGTGACGCAGTTTCCGCAAAGCCTTGGCTTCGATCTGACGGATACGCTCACGTGTTACGTTGAACTCTTTTCCGACTTCTTCGAGTGTTCTTGCTCTTCCGTCTTCCAGACCAAATCTCAGTTTAACAACCTGACGCTCTCTGTCTGTCAGAGACTCCAGTGCTGTTGCAAGCTCTGCTCTGAGCATGGAAAATGCTGCGGAATCTGCCGGTGAAAGTGCGGAATCATCCTCGATAAAGTCTCCCAGATGACTGTCATCCTCTTCTCCGATCGGAGTATCCAGTGATACCGGATCTCTGGAGATCTTGAGAACTTCTCTTACACGTGACACAGAGACATTCAATCTCTCTGCAACTTCTTCCGGGGTCGGTTCACGGCCAAGCTCCTGAAGCAGCGTTCTGGTCATACGAAGTGTCTTGTTGATGGTCTCTACCATATGTACCGGCACACGGATCGTTCTTCCGGTATCTGCGATACCTCTGGTGATCGCCTGACGGATCCACCATGTCGCATAGGTACTGAACTTATAACCTTTGGTATAGTCAAACTTGTCAACGGCTTTCATCAGTCCCATATTTCCTTCCTGGATCAGATCCAGAAACGGCATTCCACGACCGACATATTTTTTGGCAATGCTGACTACCAGACGAAGATTGGCTTCCGTCAGCTGTTTCTTTGCTTCTTCATCTCCTGCTTCCACACGCTTTGCAAGCTCTACCTCCTGCTCGGTGGTCAGCAGCGGCACGTTTCCGATCTCTTTCAGATACATACGCACCGGATCTTCTGTGCTGACACCTTCCAGCACATCCACATCATCGATGATCTCAACCTCGTCCTCGTCATCCAGAATGATATCATCATTGTCGAGGATCAGATCTTCTGCATTGTCCACGCCAACTTCGGCATTTACAATATCAATTTTCTGCTTTTCCAGATACTCCAGTACCAGATCCATCTTATCTTCGGTAAGTTCCAGTCCTTTAAAGGCATCATTAATCTCACCGTACTGTAAGACATTTTTCTTTGTCTTTGCTAAATCTACAAGTCCAAGCAATGCTTTTGTAAACTGTTCCTGCTGTAATTCATCCATACTACAATTTCTCCTAATGCTCTTGCCTTCTGCAACTCATTTTGCTGCATTTAATAAGATACCATTTTTGACATCTTCTGTCAACTTTTCCGGAGCATATTCCAGAAAATCACAAGAAATCCTCCCAAAAAGATAAACATATCTGCCAGATTAAACACTACACGTTCCAGTTTTCTGCACTTTGTGTGGAAGCTGAAATAGTCAACCACATATTTTCGTGTGATACGATCCCAAACGTTACTCCATGCTCCTCCAAGGATCATCCCAACACCTGTCTTCAAAAACAACTGTTTTGGTTTCTTTATAAGATAAACGTAAAACGCCGTCATTCCTGCTGTAACAACTGTTGTAACACCTGTGAGCAATTTTGGAGTTTTCTCCATGAAGCTCAGTGCAGCTCCCCGGTTATGCAGCTTCTGAAGGATGATATGCCCTCCGAGCATTTTTTCTGGCGCCTCCTCCTCATTCCAGCTTTCCGCTCTCTTCTTCATGATATAATCCGCCGTAAAAATGCCTGCCGGCAATAGCATCCACTTCATACTATTCCTCCAGTGCCGGCACACCTCTCATCTCAATCAGAGGTCCGCCTTTATGTTCAATATAATCTCTTGTGATCGTAACTTTGCCGATGCTGTCATCTTTCGGGATCTCATACATGATATCCAGCATAAAATCTTCGATGATCGCTCGCAGTGCCCTCGCTCCGGTTTTTTTCTCCAGAGCTTTCTCTGCGATCGCCTCCAGTGCTCCATCCTCAAAAACAAGCTGCACTTCATCAAGTGCCAGCAGTTTCTGATACTGCTTGAGGATGGCATTTTTCGGCTCTTTTAAGATCTTGACCAGCATCTCTTTTGTCAGTCCCCTCAGTGTAAAGACGATCGGCAGTCTTCCGATAAATTCCGGAATCATGCCGAAATTGCGGATATCTTCCAGTGTCACTTTTTCGAGGATATCCGGATCGTTGTCATACTTGTCCTTTAAATCTGCACGAAATCCGATGGATGCCTGTTTGTTCAGACGCTCCTTGATAATATCCTCCAGTCCCGGGAAAGCTCCGCCGCAGATAAAAAGAATATTTCTGGTATTTACTGTGGCCAGCGGCACCATCGCATTTTTGCTGTTGGCTCCGACCGGTACTTCCACATTGGCACCTTCTAAAAGCTTTAACATACCCTGCTGGACAGACTCTCCGCTGACGTCTCTCTGATTGGTGTTCTTTTTCTTTGCGATCTTGTCGATCTCATCTATAAAAATAATGCCCTGTTCTGCTTTTTCCACATCGTTGTCTGCAGCTGCAAGCAGCTTGCTGACAACGCTCTCGATATCGTCTCCTATGTAACCTGCCTCTGTGAGCGAAGTCGCATCGGCGATCGCCAGCGGCACATCCAGAAGTTTTGCAAGGGTCTTGACCAGATAGGTTTTACCGCTTCCGGTCGGTCCGATCATCAGCATATTGGACTTTTCAATCTCAATATCATCCATCGTGCCGGTCGCCACACGTTTATAGTGATTGTAAACGGCAACAGAAACCACTTTCTTTGCATAGTCCTGACCGATCACATACTCATCAAGTTTTGCCTTGATCTTATGCGGTGCCGGGACAGATTTCAGATCAAATGCCGGTTTTGCCTCTTCTTTGCTCTTCTTTTTGCGAATCTTCTGTTTCTGTGGAATGTGATCCTGCAGATCCGACAGATTGATCATGCTGATATTCGGCATATTTGACATATCCTGGAAATTCATACCGCCTTTTCCCATGGAATCAAAAACCTTCTGCATACAATTCTGACAGATATGGATATCGTTCGGCAAATGTACCATCTTTCCTACTTTGCTCTCCGGTCTGCGGCACAGAAAGCAAATATCTTCAAAATCTTCTTTCTTTTCTTCGTCTACTACATCAACATCAATGTTTTTTTCATCTGGCATTGTCATAAACCTCCAGTAATTTTACTGTTCATCATTATAGCTCATATGTTCGCAAGAAACAAGTAAACTTTTTCGAAAGAAAATGGAAAAACAATTATACCAGTCCCTGTACTTTCAGAAGATAGAGCCATCCGGTCAGTGTAAATGCACTGAGCAGCGTCGTCAGCATGACAACACTGGAAGTGAGCACTCCTTTATGCCCCATATTTCTTGCCATAACATAGGAACTGACCGTTGTCGCCGAGCCGAGCATCACAAGGATTGCGATCAGCTTTTCCGTCCGGAAACCAAGTGTCACTGCGATCGGCAGAAATACGCCCGCCAGGATCACCAGCTTTAAGAGAACGGCCAGGATCACCGGCCGCATATTTTCGAAAGCTCCTTTGAACTCGATCGATGCTCCCATCGCCATCAGTCCGAGCGGTGTTGCAAGCACTGCTACATTTTTTACTGTTTTTTCAAGGATCACCGGCATCGGAAGTTTTAAAACAGACCACACAACGCCCGTCAGGATCCCGACAATGATCGGATTGGTGATGATCCCGTGTAACGTTTTGCGTATCAGTGCTCCGTTTACCCTGCCGCGTTCCGGCCGCATTACGGTCAGTACTACAACCGCCATAATGTTATAAAGCGGCACACTTGCCACGATCATCAAAGGTCCCATGCCTGCCTCACCGTAAATGTTCTGGATAAAGGCAATTCCGAAGATCGCCGCACTGCTCCGGTAAGATGCCTGGATAAACTCACCCTGCAGGCTCTTATCTTTCAAAAGAAAGGACAGTAATGTTACCGCTGTAATACTGATTAACGTAGCAAGGAAACAAAACACTACAAATTTCCAGTCCCAAGCTTCAAAAAAATCAACGGTCGCCAGATCCTGGAATACCAGCACCGGAAGTGCCACCTTAAATACAAAGCTGTTCATCTTATCGACAAACGATCCGTCCATGATATGCCACTTTCGAAATGCATATCCGAGCATCATCGTCAGGAAGATCGGCATCGTTGCATTCAGGCAAAACATCAAATTACTCATAAAACAAAACTCCAATCTCTGCAGTTTTTTCATGACAGCCTGTTCAAGAAAGCCTGCTGCTCACCGCCTGCAGAAGCGGGGCATCTCAGGTCCGATGTATACTATACCATGTCCCTTCGCTTTTTTCCAGTGCATATCAGCGATTGCGTTCCAGACCAGCCTGCGGATCGCTCCTTCTTCCATTTTTATTTTACATTTTGCCCCCCGATCTCCATATACTATAAATCCTATAGCAATGCTTCTTTTTTGTACACAATTTCAAAAATTTTTCACAAAAATTGCAAATTATACTTGCATTTCCCTTATCAGAATAGTAGTATAGGGATATAAAATTTTAGGAGGTGATTTCTATTTCTACTTACAATCTTACTGCTACAACCAAGCTGATCATGGATTATCTGTGGGATTTCCCAGAAGGTACTTCTTTCCGTGAAATTTACAAACATTTCACAGAAGTGAAAGGAAGAGACTGGAAACGCCAGACTCTTTACACTTACCTGACGATCCTGATGGAGCAGGGTTTCCTGAGAACAGAAGGATCCCGTCGCAGAACTACTTACATCCCGGCAATTTCCCGCGATGCTTACCGTGAGTTCCATGCAAAGGAGATTCTGGAGGATGCTTATGACAATTCTCTTGTAAAATTTGTAACAGCTTATGCAAAGAGCGATAATATCACAAAAGAAGATGCTGACGCAATTATCGCTATTCTGAATGATACTGTAAAATAGCCATTCAGAGGGGAGTGCAAGAGTACGTATGAATATTACAAATTACTATAGTTGTGTGGTACACTTGTGTATGCGTCAGCTTTTCTTCTGGGAAAGCCTGACGGACACAGGAAAAGGAGTTCACTTAAATGTGAGCTCCTTTTCTTTTTACATATTTTCTGTCGGCTTAAGATTACTGCTGGAACTGACGGAAGAAATCTTCAAGGGAATCGTAGCTGTTGCTTCCGCTGTTTCCTCCGTTTCCGCTGTATCCATCGCTTCCATTGCCGTCATATTCATAATACTGACGCGGCTGGCTCTGTCCATTATCCTGTCCCTGACTGTTATCCTGGCTGTTTCCCTGATCCTGACTCTGTGAACCTGAAGAATCTGAGCTACCGTCTGAGGAAGAAGTGTACTCACTCTTCTTTGCCAGTGTGACAGAGAAGGTATTCTCTACATATTCTCCGCCCTGTGCTGTCTTGACAACCACATCGATCGTCTCACCTGCTTTGTAATACTCCATGCGTGAAAACAGTTCATTTCTGGAAGAAATCGTGATGCCATCCAGTTTTGTGATGATGTCACCTTTCTTGATGCCTGCTTTTTCTGCCGGAGAACCTTCTACTACGCTGTATACAAATGCACCTGCCGGCAGATTGTAGATCTGACGTGCTTCTTCGGATACATCTCTTGCATCAACACCGAGGAAACCAAGTTCTTCGCTGTCCGTTACTTTTGCTCTGGTCGTACGGTTCATCAGCTCATCCAGGATCGGAGAAGCTGTATTGATCGGGATCGCATATCCCATACCCTCCACGCCGGTATCTGCTGCCTTTGCGGAATTGATACCGATCAGATTGCCGTTCGCATCGAGCAGTGCACCGCCGCTGTTACCAAAGTTGATCGCTGCATCCGTCTGGATCATATTGTTGCTGACATTATCGATCGTCACTTCCCGGTTCAGGGCACTGATGTAACCTACCGTCAGAGACTGTCCGTATCCGAGTGCATTACCGATCGCGATCACCTGATTGCCGATTTTCAGTTTATCGGAGTCACCCATAACAGCAACTTTCAGTTTGCTCTTTACATCTTCGGAAATATCAGAAAGGCTGACTGCCACAACGGCCAGGTCATGGTCCGAATCCGTACCTTTTACCTGTGCTTTTACGACGGCATCATCGGTGTTTTCCGTATCCACGGTAAAGCAGACGCTCAGTTCTTCTGCTCCGTCCACCACATGGTTGTTGGTAGCGATCAGAAGCTCTTTATCTGTCTTGGCAATGATCACACCGGAACCGGCACTTTCTGTTTCCTGATACTGTGTTGTTCCAAAAAACATGCTCTGTACTTCTTCTACGCCTTTGTTTGTGATCGCTACGATGGATGGCATCGCATTCTCTGCGATCTCAGAAACATCACCGGCTGCTGAGACGCTCTGTGTGACACTCTGGCTGTTATCTGCATCACCGGCTGCCTGTGTCTGCAGCTCTGCTCTCTGCTCAGTCTCACCGGATGAGATAGTCTCGCTTTCTGCCACAAGACTGCTCACGGATTTTTTGGAATCGATCGTTCCGAACGTCACACCAAGCACCAGACCGAATACGACTGCACATCCGAAAGCAACTGCGATCTTCTTGCCTGTGCCAAACGGCTTTTTCCCGCCGCTTTCCAGCGAATGTTTCTGCTGCGGATGATTTTGGTAAACGCCGTCATGCCATCCGTCTTCTCTCTGGTGATACTCGCCATTCTGATAGTACTGACGGTATCCTTTCTTTTCTTCGTTAATATGCTCTTCTGCATGATGCTCTGATGAACCATACTGCTGTGCGTTCTGTGTGCTGCCTGTCGGCTCTGCCTGTTCGCCTCTTTCGTAGCTGTAATGGTAAACAGATGACTGCTCCCCGGATTCTGCGGATGCTTCGGTTTCTTCCGCTGTCGATGCCTGTACCTCTTCGGTTTCTGACAGCTGATCTTCTTCCCCGTACATCTGCCCGGTTTTCACTTCATCCTCTGCGGATGGCTGCTTTGGATCGTAGCGGTCTTCATTTTCTTTATTATCAAATTCATCATACATGACCAAATCCTCCTCTTATCGCTATTTTGCGTCTGACTTTTCTATCAGGCCACATTTTTTCTGTATGGTATGAAAGTATAGCAGTCGTTTGTGTTCAAAGTGTGACAAAATCGCTTAATTTTTACATCTTGACTGAAGTTTCTTTTTCTTCTCCCAATAACTCTTATTTCCTGTAAGGTGTAAAACTATGTTTTCCGGCAGTTTCTGATAGGACCTGCCAAGCCTATAACCGAGCAGTTTGCTTGCACTTCGCATCCCCAGAATCGGAATGAGATACGGCTTTCTCTGTGAGATCAGATACGCTGCGGTCGCCTTCACCATGCGAATCCCTTCACTTTCTGATTTTGCCATGGCAAAAATCTCCGGGTGATCCGCCTGGGACACTGCCAAATCAAAGTTCCGGTGCAGCTGCTGGCAATTTGTATAGTTGTGGGAATGAACCACTCTTGCTTCTGCAACATAGGCAATGGCATAACCTTCCTGGATCAGTTTTCCCGCAAATATCATATCTTCATTGAAAATGGTGTGCTTTACGAAACCTCCCAGCTTTTCGTAAATGCTTCTGCGGTACATCGCACAGACATTCGAACAGAAAAACGTTTTGATCCCCAGACGGTCTAAGTCTGCTTTTGTTTTTACGCTGCTCTCTTTCGGATAATTAAAACTTCTCGTATAACGCTCGATGATATCGCAGTCTTTGTCCGGCAGCTGTCTTGCATAGGCTGCCGCCACCTTTTCCTTTTCAAAAGCGGATACCAGTTTTTCCACCAGATAAACATCTGCCGGGACGGCATCCTGCGTCATAAATAAGATCAGATCCCCGTCAAGCAGGGAGGCGGCACCATCTCTGGTACCGCCGTGGTCAAAATCTTCTGTCTCTATATGCCGGATCTGTACATTCTGCCACGTTTCATATCCTTTTTCCGGAAAGAACTTTTCTTCCGTATTTACGATCAGGATCGTCCCGATCGGATAAGTCTGTTTCTGAAGCATATGCATCAGCCGGTCAAATTTATGATCCGGTTTATAGCTCGGAATCACAACATCTACCGTTTTTTTCACATTCTCCCTACTTTCTTGTTTACTGTATTCCTGTATCGTTGATGATCTGCCAGCTGATCTCCTGCACGGAATCGGACGGCTCATAACTGCTGTCATCGAATAGCCACTGGTGAAGCTGACGTACATTGTCTGCCAGATCGACTGCCACCACGCAGTCTCCTGCCTGAAGATTTGCTGCCGTTAAATTAAACGGAAATCCCGTCTGGTCTGTCAGGTTATAAGAAGAAACATCTTTTGCCAGGGAGAGCAGTTCCGTGTTGCCAAGGCTTGTCATCATATTGCCGGCCACGTTGTCGATCAGATTGTTCAGTGTCAGAAGATCGGCACTTTTTGCCTTCTCCAGGATCTTCTGAAGAACGGTACGCTGTCTTTCGGTACGTTTGAAATCGCTTCCTTCCGTGTAACGGATACGGCAGTAAGACAGTGCCTGAAGTCCGTTTAAGGTCTGAAGTCCTGCATATTCGACCGGAACGATCTCTTTTCCGGTCACCTGGGAACCCTCTACCTGATAATTGTTCAGATGTACAATTTCGTCCTCCTGCACATCGATGTCAATACCGCCAAGTGCATCGACCACATCGGCAACTGCCGTGAAATCTACGGTAACAAAATCCGTGATATCTAGATCCAGGTTTTTGTTCAGCATGCTGATCGCACGGGAAGGTCCGCCGAAATAATAACATTCGGTCGCCTTGCGGTACTCTCCGTTTGTATTGTCCAGGTAAGTATCGCGGTAAACAGACACCAGTTTGACATCTTTTGTCTTGTTGTTGATGCTTGCGATCAGAATGGTATCACTGTGAGCCTCTTTGTCAAGGCTTCCCTCTCTGGAGTCCACACCGAACAGTGCAATGTTTGTATAGCCTTTCAGATTGACGTTGTCATTGATCACAATGTCACCTTTTGATACATCGGCACGTTTGATCTTGCCGACCTTTGCAGCAACAAACAGTCCGGCTGCCAGAAGTACAAGGATCAGGATTTCAATGATAAACGTGATCCGTTTTCTCTTCTTTTTCTTTGCTGCACGTTTTCTTCTGTCATCCTGTTCATAGTATCGGTCGTCATAGCCGCCGCCCGGATAACCCTGACGGTAGCCGCCGTCTCTTCCGTATCCGCCCTGACGGTATCCCTGCTCGTAACGTCGGTCATACTGTCTGCCGTAATCCCGGCGGTATTCTTCCTGCTGATAGCCTCTGTTCTCTTCGCCGCGGTAGTTTCCCCTGCTCTGACGGCGGTAATCGTCCCGGTAATATGGATCCCGGCGGTACTCTCTGTCATCAAACCTGCGGTCATCTGACTCTCTTTTGCTTTTTCTTGCCATCTCAAATCCCCCTTCTAGTATGCATTCTTGTTGATAAAGCCTTTAAAAATTGTAAGAATCAAAATCTTGATATCCAGTCCCACGGTCCAGTTCTCTATATAGTACAGGTCAAACTCGATCCTGCGTTTGATGGATGTATCTCCCCGGTATCCGTTTATCTGTGCCCATCCTGTCATCCCCGGACGCACCTGATGTTTTACCATATAACGTGGGATCTCCTCCCGGAACTTCTCCACAAACTGAGGCCGCTCCGGTCTCGGACCGACCAGGCTCATATCTCCTTTCAGGACGTTGAACAGCTGCGGCAGTTCATCAATACTCGTCTTTCGCATGATCTTGCCGATGCCTGTCACTCTCGGATCGTTCTTTGTCGTCCAAGCTGCCTTTTCATCCTTTATCTCCTGCACCGCCATCGAGCGGAATTTATACATATAGAACGGCTTGTTGTGCAGTCCGACACGTTCCTGCCTGAAGATCAGCGGTCCTTTCGAAGTTGTTTTCACCAGGATTGCAGAAATCAGCATGATCGGTGAAAACAGGATAATGGCCACCAGTGCCCCGAAAATATCGATGCTGCGTTTGACCATGCTGTTGAAAGTATTGGTCAGCGGCACATGACGGATGTTGATCACCGGAAGTCCGAGCAAATCCTCGGTGTAAGGTCTGGTCGGAATGATGTTGTTGTAGTCCGGGATAAATTTGGTGTGCACCCCGGACTTTTCGCACAGTGCAACGATGTGCTGCAGTTTCTCGTATTCCCCAAGTCCCAGCGTGATCGCAATCTCATCCAGACAGTTTTCCGGCAGGATCACGACCAGATTCTCGATCCTTCCGATCACTTTGATGCCTTTGTACATCGTCCCGCGTGCCACATTGTCATCTAAGATGCCCCGGACACAGTAACCCCACTGCGGATTCGCAATGATACGGTCGATATACTGCTCTGCCGCCCGGCTGTAGCCGACAAGCAGGATTTGTTTCTGGTTCAGCCCGCGTCTGCGAAGGCTCATCAGCACCATGCGGATCAGATTCCGCACCAGCGTTTCCACAACGATGTTCAGTGCATAGAAAATGCAGAGCATCTTTCTGGAAAAGTCGATTTCATGCTGCATATATGCAATCGTAAAAAACAGCAGCAGTGCTATGGTGTTTGCCTTTACGATGTTGCCAAACTCAAGTCTTCGTCCCTGCACCCGTTTTGGCGTGTACAGGCTGAATGCATGATAGAGCAACAGCAGCCCCGGTATCAGAATGACCAGGGCTGACATATACGTCTCAAGCGGAAGTTTTCCGGCAACATCCGGTGCGAAAAACTCAAACTGAATAAACCAGGCTGCGATATAGGTACATGCGATCACCAGTGCATCTACCACCACATGGATGCGGTTCAGAAGCGTTTGATTGTCTTTGATCATGGTTATCCTCTCCCTGTTTGCTTGCCTTATCATAACGCATACGCCGAAAAAGGGCAATTCTTTTTTGCCCGTTTTGGCAGCGTTTTACAAATAATTTACGTTTTGTATTTCTATTTTTTATCTTTATTACATCACAAATCTTCGAACGACATTCACCCAGAGCTGCACCTGAATTCTCACATAATTCCACAGATGCCGCTTCTGAAACGGAACTTTTTTCTCTTTGTCTGACATGGCAATGCCGTTAAAAATACCGTTTGCATATTCTTTTCCAAAGCCTTTCCGGACAAAGAACAGCCACTTGACCACAAACCCGGGAATCAAAAGCGGCAGATTCAGTATGATCTGCAGAAACGGCATATTCTTATAGATCATATAAACATTGTTTCTCGAAGAATGGCGTACTTTAAACTCATTGTATCTTGATCCGCTCGTCCCGCTTCCGACATGCCATACGACTGCCCGCGGACAGTACCAGTTCTCATAGCCATAGATCTGGGCACGGTAGCCGACATCAATATCCTCAAGATAGGCAAAATGTGCCTCATCAAACCGTCCGATCTTCTCAAATACGCTTCTACGGTACATGGAAGCTCCGCCACAGGCTGCAAACACTTTTCTCGGCTTGAGATAATCTTTCCACGGCCTGTCTTTTCCAAGTGCATATGCCCATCCAAGGGCACAGTAATAATCCCCGGCATCATCCAGTTTGTCCGGCTCGTGCATTTTGATCATTCTTGCCGAGCAGGAAAAGCAGTGCGGATGCTGCCGCATCATGATCAACAGCTCCTCAATGCAGTCTTCATGCAGCTTTGTGTCATTGTTCAGAAGAAATACATAAGAAGACTCTGCTGCCCGGATTCCCGCATTGACCGCATGGCAAAAACCATAATTCCGGTCAAGTGCCAGGATCTTTACCCACGGATAATGTTCTTTTACAAACGCAAGGCTTCCGTCCGTCGAACCATTATCCACAAGAACTGTCTCATAATTTTTACAGGTCTGCTCTCTTAATGTATCCAGACAGTCCTTTAAATATCCGATTCCATTATAATTCGGTATCACTACCGTAACTTCTGCCATATGCATTCCTTCCTAACGCTTTCTCAGTGTATAATTGCAGGTGTTGAGTGAGAAATTCTCGTTGTAATAAGGATCGCCCTTCGTAAGGATCTCACTCCAGTGTGCTTTCATATAGTTAATTTCACTTAAGAAACGTTTCTGTTTTTCCGGTGTGTCTTCGTAGCCGCGGCTCTTGGATTCATAGTGATACAGTTCGACATTCGGCTCATAAACTACAAGATAGCCTTCTCTTCTTACCTTCAGGCAGAAATCAATGTCATTGAATGCAACGGCAAGGTCTTCGTTAAATCCGCCTGCCCCCTCCCATGCTTTGCGGTCCACCATCATGCAGGCAGCCGTCACGGCACTTAAATCCTGCTGAAGGATTGCTTTTCTAAGATAACCGCTGCGTTCTCTTGCCATACCGACAAACATCGCCCCGGCAACGCCGCCAATACCGATGATCACGCCCGCATGCTGGATCGTATCATCCGGATAATACAGTTTCACTCCCACAATGCCGACCTCTTTTCGCTGACACTGTCCGATCATCCGCTCCAGCCAGTCCGGTGTGATCACCGTCACATCGTTATTCAGGCAGAGAATATAATCGCCTTTTGCAAATGTAAACCCGAAATTGTTCAGAGCAGAATAATTAAAGCCCGACTTCCAGTAAACGACCCGGATGCCGTCCCTGCCGTCAATCTCTTTGTAATAATCAAAAATCTCCTGCCCGGTGCTGTTATTCTCAACAATAATGATCTCATAATTACGATAGGTTGATTTCTCTTTGATGGAATCCAGACACTTTTTGAGTGTCTCTTTTTCATCCTTGTTCGGAATGATGATCGAGACGAGCGGTTCGCCCATCACCTGATATTTCGCCCGGTAAAATCCAGGGAACAGCGTATCCGTCACTTCTGCCTCTTCCCCGCAGCGGCGGATATGCTCTGTCACTGCCCGTTTTCCGGCATCGTAAGCATACTTTTTGCTGAGCGGATTGTCCGCTGTGGAAGCCTTGTGCACCCGCCAGTGGTACAGCACCTTCGGAATATGCTCGATCCCTTTTGCTTTTTCAACACAACGGAACAAAAACTCGTGATCCTGTGCTCCGTCAAATTCTTTTTTCTGGCCGCCCACTTCCTGCACCAGTATCTTTTTCACAACCAGCAGATGGCAGATATAATTGTTGGAACGCAGCAGATCAAGATTGAAATCCGGCTTGAAATTTGGCTGATAACGCTCGGAAAGATCACTTGTCACCTTGTCCTCATCTGTGTAAACAATCTCCGCCCCTGTTTTGCAGATCCGATCCGCCACTTCATAGAGGGCATTTTCAGAAAGCAGATCATCATGGTCAAACAGAGCAATATAATCGCCGTCCGCCAGTTCCATCGCTGCATTCGTGTTGTCTGCGATGCCCAGATTTTCCGCAAGGATCTTATATTTGATACGTTTATCAGAAAGATAACTGTCAACGATCCGTTTTGTCTCTGCGGTATCTCCACTTCCGTCTGCAATGCACAGCTGCCAGTGCGGATAGGTCTGTGCCGTCACCGATTCGATCATCTGCCGCAGAAAAACTTCCGGTGTTTTGTAAATCGGAACCACAACACTGATCAGCGGCGGATACTCCCAGATCCGTTCTCTCTGTGCTTTTCGCTCCTCATCCGTCAGAATATCATTCTTACACCACTCATTATAATCGACTTCTTCTTTTTCAAATCGCTCTGATAATCGCACTTTAAATTCCTGAAAACCATACTGCTTCAAATAAGAAAATCCCTTTTTGATCGTGTAGGGATTCAGGCTTTTTGCCAGTTTCGAAAAATCCATACGTTTCCTCTCTTACTTTTCTGCTCTTCCGGAAAGCATTTCCATCCGGAGCATTTATCTTAACTTTTTCTCTGTTTCACCTGAAAAGACTCTTTGTACACTATAGTATAGAGGAAGCTTTTCTGTCAAGTGTCGGATTTTCTCCCGCATTTTTGATTGCAGGATTTCCGGCAGATGTGATATGATGAGTCAAGGGACAAATGGACACAAAACGGATGCTTGCATACGTATTTGTGTCTATGAGGACCGCTAAAACATGAGAAAGCAGCCATTTTTTGTAAAAAAATGAGCGAATTTCGAATGTTTGCGTGATTTTGGGAGTGCAGAGCACGAAAAAATCACGTATGACTCATAAAGATTTCCAGTTATTGAGACGCTTATCATATAGAAAGGACAAAGTGAAAACGATGATTTCAGATAAAACAGATTCCAGTTCGGATAAAAACACAAAAAAAGCAAAGAACAAAGTCCTCGGACATTTGCTCTCGCTTTTTTTCGGCATACTGCTTGGCGGCCTGCTCTGCCTGCTTCTGGTTGTGGCCGCACGCCACATGGGTCTGATCTCTTTTGGAGAAGCAGATTCTTTTTACGATACCGCCGTTTCCTACTACAGTGAGCAGTTCGGCGACGCCGCTTCCGCCCAGAGTCAGGATCCGGCCTCTTTTGCACGTTTTTATACACGTACTACAGATACTTCGATCCTGAATAGTGATCTTCCCCTTGATCTGGAGCGGATTCTTCAGGAGAATGTCCTGCTGGAAGGGGAAGGATCAAAGGATGCCGATACTGCAGATTCCGACGCTGCGGATTCGGAAAGTACGACCGCTTCCCTTGCAAAAGAAATCACCGGAAAGAAGATGCGTCCGGTATCCAAACTTTCGAAAAGCTGCACGTTAAACGGCATTTCCCGTGACCTTGCTGACCTTGCGGTAAGTGCAGGCTCTCCGGCAGCCATCCAGCTTGATACCGCCACATCAAGACTTTACCAGCGAGTTTATCTTACTTTTACTCTGCAATCCGATGCCAACGGTACGCTGAATGTTCTGCAAAGTTCTGATCTCCAGTATCGGATTCCTTTTACAGCCGGCGAGAAGAAAAACGTGCAGATCGCCATTTCCCTCTCGTCCGACTCGGTAAACTTTTCCTGTGAAAAGGAAAGCTGTCGGATCACAGACCTGGCACTGCTTGGTTCCGTCAAAACCATATCCGCCTACACCGGTGCTCAGATTGCTTTCGATGAGAATACCGAAAAGAACCAGATCTCCGGTATCGTGACGACAGAAAATGCCGGTTTTCTCTTTCTGCCAATCCCATACAGCAAAAATGTAAAAGCTTATGTGGACGGCATCAAGACCGATGTTTTTCGTGCCAATGCCTGCTTCGTCTGTGTTCCGGTCGGCTCAGGAGAACACACCTTTGCATTTTACCGGAAGTGAGCATTTTCTATAAAAAGCAGCCGGAAACCACCGGGCCTCCGACTGCTCATTTTCTGCTCTATTTTCGATGAAAGAATCGTTTCATCTGCTCTTTAAATGGTATTTTCGCATCCGAAATTTTCCTTGCCATTTTATAAGAAATCGTTCCTTTTGTTACTTCGATCGACGCTTTCAGTGCCGCATTCTCGTTTTTCAGTCGGTTCATCGCCGCGATGCTGCCGCTGCCGCCAATGGATGGATCGCCAAGAGCCAGTCCCTGGAAAATGAAATCCCGGTCGATCTTGTCTTCCGGCAGTTCTTTTTCCGTAAACTCCAGAAGTTCCCGGTAGAAGCTGCGGTACTCTTCGCACATCTGCTCCACCGTTTTCATCTCCATATCATCCACGATCTCTTTCTTTGCCTGATATTCTTCCGGATGATCGATGATATGATGCAACAGCTGCATCACCTCATCCGGGCTGGCATCCGGCTTCACCAGCCAGCCGCCGCCTGTCTTTCTGATACGCTCCCCGACTGCTCCGATGTCGGTTGCAACGATCGGAATCCCATTAAGCCATGCTTCTGAGACGGTATAACTGAAGGTCTCCGGCCAGATCGGCAGAATGCAGATAATATCAATCTCATTATCTTCAAGAAGCTGCGGAAGTTCCTCTTTTTTGTAAGTGGAGCTGAAGAAACAGTTCTCCTGTGAAATTTCCAGAATATTCTTATCACCGATCGCACCCAGTACAAACCAGTTGATCCCGCCTTTGTCCATCGGAATCAGCTCTCTTGCCATCAGACTTCCTTTCTGCGGAACCATTCCTCCAAGAAATGCCACATTGAGCCTTCCTCGTTTTCCGAAGCGATGGTGATATTCTCCTTTGGTACTTTGATTATCCGTGTAGAACACGCCGTCATGCTTGACATAGACACGGATCTTCACCGGTCCGTCGGCAAGTTTTCTGGTACTGATACGAAGATCCAGACCGCACATCAGTGCTTCTGTTGCACCAAATGCATCGACAATATCCGGTCTTGGTACTTTGTTTGCCAGAAAACAGTCCTTTTTGCCTTTGCTGTCCGTAAATTCCACATAAATCTTCGTCTCTTCGTTTGGCACGCCTTCCAGATAAGCCCAGCCTTTGATGTCATTGAGCCCCTGATCGGCTCCCGGCACACGATCCAGCTTCACGTGCAGGTGCTCGCTCTTCTGATGCTTCTCCGGGGACGGCACATGGATGATATCACGCTCCAGTTTGTCTTCTCCGTGTTCGATGACCATGCATTTTTCTTTCAGAGAAGGGAAATATTCAAGCAGAATATCCCTCGCACTTTCGGATGGGAAGATCAGTTTCCGGCAAATGGAAAGTGCCTTTTTATTTTCCCTTCTCCAGATGCGAAGATAATCAACCTGGCTTGCAATGTCTTTTTTCTGACGCAGACATTCCCGGCAGCGTTTCTGCCTCTCTTCAAAGGAAAGCTTTACATCCTCTTTCTGACAGAACTGATTTTCGTTATCCAGAAGAATGATCGTCGGGCAGGCATAATAGAAATCATGAATGGTTGCGATCACCGGGATTCCGAAACGCTCTGCCGCAAAATAAAGCTCCAGAGAAAGATCCTGCGAATGCTGGATATGCACCATATCAATGTCAAATGCCAGCAGGATCTGTTCATAGATCTTTCGCATCTTTTCATCACGGAAAACCGGAAACTTCGGTGCTTCGCCAATTTCAAATTTCAGGGAGACCACATCTTTGTCCGTGTAGATCGTCAGTCTTAAATATTCTTCATCTCTTGCCGCCACGAAGACATTGTATTCATCCCTCAGTGCCATCGTCAGCTCTTTGACATGAATCTGTGTGCCGCCGATGTTGTTGAATGCCCCTTCCTGGAAATCCAGATGCAGCAGATAGAGAATGTTCTGCTTTCCGTTGTGCAGCTTTGTATACATATTGATATTGTCGCGGATCTCCTGATCCGGATTTTCCATACAGTACAGATGGTTCATCCGCATCTGGGCAGCGTAACGGTCATTTAAGATTGCCTCATGTTCTTCAAGAAGCTTTTTCTTTTCTTCGGTGTCAAACGAAGCGGTCCCTTTATGGTATACAAAGGTGTCATCGCACATTACATGATGATAACCTGCCTGCTCTGCACGGTTGCAGAAATCATTTTCCTCCCCGTAGCCTCTGCCGAACGTTTCAGCGTCAAAAACACCGATGTCATCGATCACACTGCGTTTGATATACATACAGAAACCAACCGCAACGGTGATCCTTGGATAACGTCTGAGGCTGCACGTTTCAATCAGTCCGGCGTACTCATCTACCGTGACATTCTCCGGTATCGGATTGTCCTGGCACATGACCGGAACCGAACATAAAGTAGCACTGTTTGAGAGCGGTGTCACCGTTCCGATGCTCTCCTCTCGGTATGCACAGGCGATGATCTTGTCCAGCCACCCAGCAGTAACGATCGTATCGGAATTTAAAAGAAGGACATCTCGATCCTCTGACTGTGCCATTCCCTTATTGACGTTCGCGGAAAACCCCATATTCTTTTCGTTGTGCAGCACCAGAATATGTTCCCCGGCAAAGCTATCCAGATAAGGTGCAATCCGTTCATCCGGACTGCAGTCGTTGATCAGGATCAGCCGGTGCTTCGTAAGATCTGTATGCTTTAACACACTCGGCATACAAAGCTGCAAATCATCGTAACCATTGTACACCGGTATAATAATATCTACTGCCTCTGTCCTTTTTTTCATTTATTTCCTCCAAAATGCAAGACCATTTTTTTTACCAAGCAGCCAGTTTGCACGCTCCAGTGCCTCTTCCATGGAGAGCACCGCAATCATGCCGCTGATCTTTACCTGATCCTTGTTTTCTTCCATTTTGACCAGATAAACCGGATCGGTCGTTAAAAACAGATCGCCATGCTCCACTTTTCCGGAAGCGTTGGCCGCTTTTAACTTCGCATTGGTTCCGGCATGGTCGATCCGGCAGATACATGGTTTTCCTTCCAGCGGATCAAAACGCAGTGCCTTCCAGTCCTTAAAATTTTTCAGATCAAAAGTCACGCGGAACGCTCCGTCCTGCAGAACCGTTTCCGCCTGGATTTTCTCCTCTTCCCGGAACCCGTTTCCGGTGTCCACAAAGAGCTGGCAGTTCAGCAGATCCTTCTCCTGGTGGCGTTTGCGGAACTCTTCCAGAGAAATACCGATCTCCGGGATGCTGTAGTGCAATACGCGGTTCGCTCCGACGTAGTGTTCTGCAAAATAGGTGCCCCATTTGTGGAAAGTCTCGGACATCTCCTGCGTAATTTGATATTCTTCTAAAAGCTCCTGCATCCTGCAGTCTTGTTCCATCTGTGGATAGCTGCTGTACAGCTCATTGATGGCACGCCAGATGATAAATGCCACCGGAACCGGAAAATCAAAGATCCATTCGCAGTCGATGACACGGTATTTTCCGTCTTTTTCGAAAATATTGTCAAGGATCAGATCGATGTTCGCCGGGGCAATGCACGGCAGTTCCGGGCAGATCTGTGAAGTTCCAAAAACCTGGGCAAACTCCGTCCGCTCTCTTCCGGACATCTCCCGGCTTACGATATGACGGTTCCCAGTTGCTGCGGATTCTTTTTCACACAGCATACTGACCGTGGAAATCAAATTTTTCACTTTTTCCACGTTATGTTCATAAATGGCCTGCTTTGCCTGTTGTCCAAGGCTTTTTTCCTGAAGAAACGGTGTCACGACAGCATCGCCTTTTGCTTTCACGCCAAGGCTGCTCCAGCTTCCGTAATCTTTCTGTTTGTTCTGCATATTCTGCAGGTGACGTTTTGCCTCGTTTGTCATCGGCTGCTTGACAACCACTTTTTCTCCGTTTTGCTCTTCAATCGTGGTAGCAATGGAGAAATGACGGTCGCGGTCGGTGCTCATCTTCGCATAAAGCACTTTTTTATCAGCACGGATCTGATTTCTGCTCATCTCGATCAGAAAAGAATTGGCAAAATAATCCATTCTGCCATCCTGCTGAATTGTCTCCGCCACCTGTCCCTCCCGGAACAGTGCCATGCGGTATTTTGTGAAATTCCAGGTCGGAAGACCATATTTCTGCTCTTTTAAAGACTCATCCGTAAAGACTTCCCGCGGAAACTTGTAATCCGGATACGGATAATAAAAACGGTGATAAGAAAAACCACAGGCTTCCATCAGACGTTCCCACTCTCCTTTGGAGAATGTCCGCACGGAATGATTGTCCGGATACCCGGCAATGCCGTCAAAATAGCCGTTGGTATGATCTTCCGGTGCACCCGCAAAATACTTGAGTCCAAAGCGGTTCTCGATTGCAATCAGCAGGATCCCATCCGGCTTGAGCAGCCGTTTGATATTCTTAAGAAACGTCTCGCACGGCTGATCCCCCTCGGTAAAGCCCGGTGCATACTCAAACACGCCGTTGAGCACGATGTAATCAAACTGCTCACCGAACACCATATCATTTAAATTGCCGACCCAGATCTCCAGATTCGGCACACGCTCATGCCTTGCCATGTTGATGTCCGCTCTCTGCTTGGAAAGCTCCACCGACACGACCTTTTTCATCCGCTCACAGAGCAGGCCGCTGATCGCCCCGCAGCCGGAGCCAATCTCCAGACAGGTCGCATCCTCCTGAAACGGATACCAGTTCAGGATGTTCTCGCGGACTCTGGAAAGATGGTAAAGTACCGGAAATGGAACATTCTCCATACTCTCGTAACTGCCCTGTGTTTTGACGATCTTCAGTATTTCCTTTTCAATATCTCCGTCGGAGTAAAAATTCTCTCCGCTGTAATAATCCAGATTAAACTTTGCCATAATTCCCCCCGCTTCAGGATAGTGTTACTTTTGAATTCATATCGTAATAACCGACGGTATTGCGGTCTGAGATCACCGTCAGGCTGCATACATCATACAATCTGTGAAATACCACAAACTCTCCGTTGCGGTAACCGGTACATCCAAGAGAAATCAGATATTCTCCGCCCTGCAGATCCAGTTTCTGCGTGAAGGTGATCTCCTGACTCTCGCCCTCTTTTTTACCTTTGACATCTGCCTTTTCATACATGGTGTTCGTTCCGGTAATCTCAATCCCCTGCAGATTCTTGATCGTAAACGCATAGATCGGTTCTTTGATCTCCTCGTGGAAATCCACCTTCATGCGAACAGAAAAGGTGCTGCCCTTCATCAGGGTATTGGTGATCAGCCCTTTGTCATCGAGGATCGCATAGTCTGTGATCTCCGCAATCTTCTCTCCATACTCGATCAGCTTCGGATTGACCACGACCGAATCCTTCCAGTTTGCACTGACATCCTCGACATCGTTCATCCGGCTGTCTGTCTCCAGTTCAGACGGATCAAACTGATGCACCAGAACCTTCTTATAAATATCAACCGCTTCTTTCGGTGTTCCCTCAAAGATCTTCTCGCCCTGGTTGAGCAGGATCGCACGGTCACAGTATTTTGTGATGCTTCCAAGGTCGTGGCTGACAAACAGGATCGTCTTGCCTTCTTTTTTGAAATCCTCAAATTTGCGGTAACATTTTGCCTGGAAAAAAACGTCCCCGACCGACAGTGCCTCATCCACGATCAGGATCTCCGGATCGATATTGATGGCAACGGCAAATGCCAGCCGCACAAACATACCGCTTGAGTACGATTTGACCGGCTGATTAACAAAATCACCGATGTCCGCAAACTCCAGAATATTGTCCAGTCGCTCATCGATCTCTTCTTTTGTAAATCCAAGCATCGTTCCGTTCAGATAGACATTCTCGATCCCGGTGTATTCCATGTTGAATCCGGCTCCAAGCTCCAGAAGTGCCGAGATACGTCCATCCACGTTCACTTCGCCTCCGGTCGGATTCAGAACACCGGTGATGATCTTCAGGATCGTCGATTTACCGGAACCGTTCGTCCCGATGATGCCGACCGTCTCGCCTTTTCTGATCTCAAAATTAACATGTTTCAACGCATAATGCTCCCTCGCATCCACATGAAATCCAAGCGTCTCCTTCAGACGGTCAGACGGTTTGTTATATAATTTATATACCTTACTCAGGTCTTTTACCTGAATTGCCATTTCACTCATAGATTTCGATTCCTCATAAATTTACAGAACATCCGCAAAATGTATCTTTAACTTCCGGAACAGTCTCGTGCCGATCAGCCAGAACACCAGAGTAAATGCCCAGAAATACAGAGTCATGCCCGGACGCTGCCAGAACCATATCTTGTAAATAAAGGCATCACGATATCCCTGGACAATATAAAACATCGGATTTAATTTCAAGATGGACGCAAGGATGCCGGTAATGCCGAGATCCTCCATCGACCACATGATCGGAGTCATCCAGACTCCCACCTGAAGTGCAATGTTGATCACCTGTGTCAGGTCACGAAAAAAGACAACGACCGAACTGGTCATATAAGCGATCCCGAGCACGAGCACAAAGATACAAAACGTATAATAGATCACCTGGATCGTATAAACAGTCGGATAACATCCCATCGCCGTGTACAGGATCAGAGCAACCAGAATAAAAAACAGGTGTACAAAAACAGCGGATACAACTTTGACCATCGGCAGGATATCAATCCGAAATACCACCTTTTTGACCAGATAATTGTATTCCAGCAGTGCATTCGTTCCGTTGATCAGTCCGTCCTGAAAAAAGAACCAGGGAATCAGTCCGGCGATCAGCCACAGCACAAACGGTACCGGTCTTGGTGATGAACTCCTTATCATACCAAAAACAAACCAGTAGACCATGACCGTCACAACCGGCTGTACAAACGCCCAGACGATCCCCAGGTAGGAACCGGCGTATTTCTTTTTAAAATCATTTTTCGCAAGCTGAAAAATCAGTGTTCTGCCCGCAAAAAGCTCTGCGGGCAGTGACCGGGTTTCTTTCATAGATTCCTTTTCCTCCTAAAGTCCCTCTGCAATTTCCAGTAAATACCGGCCATATGCAGTCTTCAGCAGAGGCTGTGCCAGCTCAACGAGCTGTTCTTTTGTGATAAATCCTCTCTTATATGCAATTTCTTCGATGCAGGAAATATAAAGTCCCTGTCTCTTCTGGAAGGCAGCTACGAAATCTGCCGCATCGAGCAGTGCATCGTGTGTGCCGGTATCCAGCCATGCAAAACCTCTGCCAAGTGTCTCCACCTTCAGGGTTCCTCTTCTTAAATATTCATTGTTGATACTGGTGATCTCGATCTCACCGCGTGCGGAAGGTTTGACATTCTTTGCGATCTCTACCACATCATTATCATAGAAATACAGTCCCGGAACAGCGTAGTTGGACTTCGGATGCTCCGGTTTCTCCTCGATGGAGAGTGCCTTTCCGTTCTCATCAAACTCTACGACACCATATTCTCTCGGGTCACGCACATAATATCCGAAAATAGTCGCTCCCTTTTCAATCTTGGCTGCACGCATCAGAACCTGTGAAAAGCTCTGTCCGTAGAAAATATTGTCACCGAGCACCAGTGCCACACTGTCATCTCCGATGAAATCGGCTCCGATAATAAACGCATCTGCCAGTCCCCGAGGTTTGTCCTGAACAGCATAAGACATCTGAAGCCCCAGCTGCTCACCGGTTCCAAACAATTCTTTAAATACCGGAAGATCACGCTCTGTAGAGATGATCAGGATCTCACGGATCCCTGCCAGCATCAGTGTGGACAACGGATAGTAGATCATCGGCTTATCATAAACCGGCATGATCTGTTTTGAAATCGCTTTGGTCAGCGGGTACAGTCTGGTACCGGAACCGCCTGCTAAAATAATCCCCTTCATATATCGATCCTTTCTTATTTGCGGTACATCTCTTCGTAATATTTCTGATAGTCACCGCTTGTCACATTTGCCATCCAGTCTTCGTGTTCAAAATACCATTTGATTGTTTTCTTGATGCCTTCTGCAAACATCGTCTCCGGATACCAGCCAATCTCAGCTTTGATCTTGTCCGGTGCGATCGCATATCTGCGGTCATGGCCCTTGCGGTCTTCCACATAAGTGATCAGCTCTTCATTGATATGTGCTTTTCTCGGGTCTTCGTCCGGAAGCATCTCGTTTAACGTATCGAGAATGATATGGATGATCTCGATGTTCTGTTTTTCGTTATGTCCGCCGATGTTGTATGTCTCAAACAGACGACCCTGTTCCTGAACCATATCAATGCCCTTTGCATGGTCTTCCACATACAGCCAGTCACGCACATTTTTGCCGTCGCCATAGACCGGAAGCTTTCTGCCGTTTAATGCATTGTTGATGATCAGTGGGATCAGCTTCTCCGGGAACTGATACGGTCCGTAGTTGTTGCTGCAGTTTGTGATATTTGCCGGGAATTTGTAAGTATCCATATAGGCTTTTACCAGCATATCCGAAGATGCCTTGCTTGCAGAATACGGGCTGTGAGGATCATAAGGTGTCGTCTCGTAGAAATATTCCCCCTCGTTCTCCAGAGAACCGTAAACTTCATCCGTGGATACATGTAAAAATTTCTTGTCTGCCTTGAATGTGCCGTCCTCAAGCTCCCAGGCTGCCTTTGCCGCATTGAGCATGACCAGAGTACCAAGCACGTTTGTCTTTACAAAAACTTCCGGGTTGCGGATGCTTCGGTCTACATGGCTCTCTGCTGCGAAATGAACCACACGGTCAATGTCATTTTCATCGAAGATCTTGTTGATCGCCTCGCTGTCGCAGATATCTGCTCTTACAAATGTATAATTGTCACGGTTCTCCACATCTCTTAAATTTTCCAGATTACCTGCGTAAGTCAGCTTGTCAACGTTGATAATACGGATGTCGTCCCCGTATTTTTTAAACATATAGTGAATATAATTAGAACCAATAAAACCGGCACCTCCGGTTACAAGATAAGTTCTCATGTTCTTTTTTACCTCCATCAGTCAGTTCGTTTCTCTTATTTTCCATACGGATTCTTTATATTATACCATCTGGGGCAACAATATTCAACCGGAAAACTCCTTTTGGCAAAGCTTCCAATAAAGCCTTGCTTTTTCCTTTGCTTTTCAGACATTCTATGATATAATATAGCTACTGTTATCGTAAAAAAGACTTGAGAGGAGCATTATTTATGAAAGAAACAACACTTGTTATCCTGGCAGCAGGCATCGGAAGCCGTTTTGGCGGCGGCATCAAACAGTTGGCACCGGTCGGACCTTCCGGTGAGATCATCATGGACTATTCTATCTATGATGCCTTAAAAGCAGGATTCAATAAAATCGTATTTATCATCCGCAAGGATATCGAAGAGGACTTCAGACGCATCATCGGGGATCGCATCTCTGAAATCGCAGATGTATCTTATGCCTTTCAGGATCTGTCCGCTCTGCCGGATGGTTTTTCCGTTCCGGACGGCCGCACCAAACCATGGGGCACCGGCCAGGCTCTTCTGTGCTGCAAGGGCGTGATCGACACACCGTTTGCTGTCATCAATGCAGACGATTACTATGGAAAAGAAGGTTTTAAAAAAGTGCATGATTTCCTGGTAGAGGAGCACAGCCAGGATGACCTGCTGCATTTTTGCATGGCAGGCTTTATCCTCGGAAATACCTTAAGTGAGAACGGCGGCGTCACACGCGGCATCTGTCAGGTAGATGACAGAGAACTTTTAACTTCCATCGTTGAGACCCACGATATCACCAAAACAGCAGACGGTGCCGGTGTTCCGGATGGAAACGGCGGTTTTGCACCGCTTGATACAAACAGTCATGTTTCCATGAATATGTGGGGATTTACACCGGAAATCCTCGATTATCTGGATCAGGATTTCGCAGCATTCCTTTCTGCCCAGAAAGAAGGCGATCTCAAATGCGAATATCTGATCCCGACCGTTGTCGATGACATGCTGAAAAAACAACTTGCTGATGTGCAGGTACTGGAGACACGTGACCGCTGGTTCGGTGTCACTTACGCCGAGGACAAGGCTTATGTCACAGACTCCATCCAGGCACTCGTAAAAGGAGGGATCTACCCTGAAAAACTGTTCCAATAAACGGGCTTCTCTTTTCCTGCATGGATTTCTGCTGACCCTTGGCATCACATTTGCCCCGGTCAGCGTCCACGCCGGGGAAGCTCTCCTACACCCACAACTTCCGGCTGTTCCGGTTTATGAATTTCTCTCCGATACTTCAGCGGAAGGTGATCTGCAGACAGATACTCTGGAAAACAACGCAAAAAGAGCGACGGTACTGCCCTCCAGATACAATGCGGCAGAGCACGATCTGGTGACACCGGTCAAAGATCAGAATCCCTACGGAACCTGCTGGGCATTCTCCGCCCTTTCCGCCTGCGAGACGAGCATGATCAAAAAAGGACTGCAAGATACCAGCTTTGATTTGTCCGAATTCCATTTCGCCTACTTTTTCTTTCACACTCAGGAAGACGCTCTTGGTGGTACCGCCGGTGACTGTACCCTCCTTGCAGACCCAGATTACATGGATGTCGGCGGTGCAGATGCCTGTACAATGTTTGCACTCTCCAAATGGACCGGAGCTGCTGCGGAATCCCTTGCCCCTTATCCATATGAACAGCTTTATACCCCATCTTCCAGCCTGGCTTACCAGGATGTCGGCCACCTTCAGAATGTCCGCTATGTAAACGGTTCTGACACTGCCAGTATCAAACGTCTGATCCTGCAGTACGGTTCGGTATCCGTCCCGCTCTGTGTAAACCTGAAAAAGTATTATTCAGAGTCTACCGGTGCTTATTACTGCAACAACAACACCGGAACAAACCATCAGCTCACGATCGTCGGCTGGGATGATGATTATTCGACGGCAAATTTCACAAGTGGCATACGTCCGAGCAAAAAAGGTGCCTGGATTGCAAAAAACAGCTACGGCGAAGATTTCGGCAATGATGGCTATATTTATATTTCCTATCAGGACAACAGCCTGAACCACCAGAAGAAATCAACCGCTGATTCGGATTCTCTGGTATTCGCCTATGATATGGAAAACAGCGATAATTATTCCCATAATTATCAATATGACGGTTCCGCTTCCTGTACATACATGCCAATCCCATCCGGAAGTTCCCTTTCCAATGTTTTTACTGTAAGTGGAAATCCGAACGGACAGGAAAAATTGAAAGCCGTTTCCTTTGCCCTGGCATCTGAAAATATCCAGTATGTGATCCAGATCTACAAAAATCCAACAGCCGGTGACCCAACAAGCGGCATCGCAGTCCTCGACCGTGCACAGAGCGGCGTGACTACTTACTGCGGTTATTATACGATTCCTTTAAATACAGAGATCGTCTTCAATCAGGGTGACCGATTTTCCGTTGTGATCTCCTTTGCATCGCCGACCAACCAGACACTGTATGCCTTTATCGACAAAAGTAGCTCTCTGGAATCCCTGCATTTCGTTTCCAGAGCTGAGATTGGCCAGAGCTACTACCGCACAAAAGCCAATGGCTGGATGGATATCAGTTATCAGCAGATCAATAACCGCATCAAAGCATTTACGGAAAATACAACGGAAGCTGCCACCGAGATTCTGGCAAATGTCTCTGCTCTTCCAAAATCCTCGATCCGCAAGATAAAAAGCAGTCGCTGCTCTTCTTTACGGCTTTCCTGGAATGCGGTACAGTATGCAGACGGCTATCAGATTTTCCGCAGCACTTCCAGAAAGAAAGGCTACACACTGATCGCTGACACGAAAAAGACTTCTTATTCCGACAATACTGTCGTTCCCGGCAGGAAATACTACTACCGGATACGTGCCTATGCCAGAAGCCGCTACAACGGTATTGTATACAGTCCTTATTCCCAGGTGAAAAACCAGACACTGAAGCCGGAAAAAGCACAGATACGCTCCCTGAAAAAAAAGAGCAGCAAAACCTACCTTCTGAGCTGGAGAAAAGTCCCCGGTGCTGATGGCTATGAAGTTTTCCGGCAGATTTCCGGCAAAAAATGGAAACTGTTCAAACGTATCAAACGAACCGGCACCCTGAAACTGAAACTTTCTCTCGCTTCAAAAAAAGACTGCTTCTACCGGGTACGTGCCTATAAAAAAACAGCTAAGGAAAACATTTACGGTCCTTTCTCAAAAAAAGTAAAAATTTCTGCAAAATAAAGCCGAAAACAAAAGCCTCCGCCCATCCTATGATGAGCGGAGGCTTTTTCTATCTTATCCTTTTCACACACTCCTACAGAATGGATTTCCCAGGTCCATCCTGCATCTCTGTAATTATCTCTAATTACAATACTTATTAAAACACTTGCTTTAAATGATACTCGTCATCTACCAGCAGCATATCGGCCTCTTTTCCGACACTGATAGAACCGACTCTGTCATAGACACCTATGCTCTTTGCCGGATTTCTTGTTGCCGCAAAAATCGCATCTGCTTCCGGAATATCGAAAGACATTGCAATCTTCATGCAGTCGTACAGGCAGGTTGCGGATCCTGCGATGGTTCCGTCTGCCAGTGTTGCTTTACGGTCTTTCATAAATACTTTCTGACCGCCCAGTTCATATTCTCCATTTTCCATACCGCATGCCATCATAGAATCACTGATCAGAACGATACGTTCCGGTCCGAACATACGGAATGCTGCACGGATCGCACTGCCATGAATGTGCAGACCATCACTGATCAGCTCGGCATATACATGATCGTTGTCTGCAGCTGCTCCGATAACACCCGGTGCTCTGTGATTTAATGGCGGCATTGCATTGTACAGATGTGTTACATGATCTGCACCGGCCTCAAATGCTGCCTTTGCAGTATCATAATCTGCGGTTGTATGTCCAACAGAAATATGCACTTCATCTTTGAGTTCCTTAATAAATTCTACGGAACCCTCCATCTCCGGTGCCAGAGTCACCAGTTTGATCAATCCGCCGCTTGCCTGCTGGCATGCACGGAACGTCTCTGCGGACGGTGCCTGAATATAAGCACCATTCTGTGCTCCCTTTTTCTCCGGTGCGATAAATGGTCCTTCCATATTGATACCAATGACACGTGCTCCGTCTGCGATGCCGTCTGCTTCTTTTGCAGTCGCAAAAATATCAACCAGCATCTCTTTGGAAAGTGTCATGGATGTCGGGCAGTAAGAAGTGATACCATGTGCTTTTTCAAAACGTAAAATCTCTTTTACGCCTTCTGCGTCGCAGTCACAGAAATCATGACCGCATGCACCATGGCTGTGTACATCCACAAGACCAGGAATCAGTTTGTATCCGTTTGCGTCTACCACTGTCTTATCGCTTACTTCTGCTTCCGTTGCCACGATCTTATGATCTTCTACAAAAACATCTTTTACCTGAAATGTTCCGTCTTCACAAAAAACGGATGCACCTTTAATGATCATTTAGATCACTCCCTTCTCTCTGCACAGGGACAGTGCTTCTTCATCTGCAATTACGATCACATCGTTGTGAAGCTGCAGTACAGAAGCCGGTACGCCAGGTACGATCGGTCCGAAGAAGGATTCATAAACTGCCTTTGCTTTGTTCTTTCCGCTTGCCAGCAGCAGAACTTTCTTGGCTGACATGATGTTCTTGATGCCCATGGTGTATGCATATTTCGGCACATCATCCATAGTTTCAAAAAATCTTGCGTTTGCTTTGATGGTATCTTCTTTCAGTGCTACACAGTGTGTCAGGCTCTCGAAAGCTGAACCCGGCTCGTTAAATCCGATGTGTCCGTTTCCGCCGATACCAAGCAGCTGCAGGTCGATGCCGCCAACGCTGTCGATGATCGCATTATATTTTGCACATGCAACTTTGCTGTCCGGTTCTGTTCCATCCGGTACAAAGGTACGTGCCTTGTCGATATTTACATGATCAAACAGATTTTTGTTCATGAAATAACGGTAGCTCTGATCATTATCTCCGGAAAGTCCTTTGTATTCGTCCAGGTTTACAGAAGTTACCTGTGAAAAATCGATGTCACCTTTGTTGTACCATTCAACCAGCTGTTCGTATGCACCTACCGGTGTAGAACCTGTTGCCAGACCTAAAACAGCGTTCGGTTTCATGATAACCTGGGCAGAAATAATATTTGCTGCCTTTCTGCTCATGTCCTTATAATCTTTTGCCTGATATAAAACCATATCCCTCTTCCTTTCTGATTTCAGGTTTATTCCACTTCCGCTTTTGCAAAAAAGACCGGAAGATGGAAGTTTGGCTTCTCACTGTCAATTGGTGAAAAGCTGATATAATGTTCAACAGCCGGATCTTCTGAAATTTTATAAAAATTACAGTATATCTCCTTGCCGCTGCCATCCGGTAAATAATCGCAGACTTCCTTCAGAAACTTCTCCGGAATGAGCAGGCTCATTGTCCAGTGATCCTTTTCAATCACGGAATTTACGCCTGTTTCCTTATAAATTTCATCGGAAAGGAACTGTCTTCCTTGTCTGCCAAAGCCATATTTTGCATACATGGCTCCGTTTGCATTCACTTCAAAGTTCAGATACATATCATTGTTGGTAAGTTCCTTTCCTTTTTCTGCGAATGCCAGAAACACTTCCACTGCACTGTCTTTGCAGACCATTTCGTGATGCTCTGTGCATCTTGCAAGCGGATCATGCTCCTCTGTGCAAATCTGCACATAGAGTCCTTCCCCCTTCAGATACCCCATATAACCACAGGCTTTCGGAGGTGTGATCGCATGATGCCACTGCACATGGTCGATCTCAAAACGATTGCAGTTCACAATCTCTTCTTTCGAAGAAATCGTCTTAATCTTATATTCCAATGTATGTCCTCCTTCTAACGGCACGAGTACCAAAAGGGGGACACCCACTACGGCGTCCCCCTTGCAGGTCAGATTTCAGACCATTATATCAAGCTATTATTTGCACAGTTTCTTGAACTCATCAGCTACGAACTGAACCTGAGTTCCGATGATAACCTGTACACTTGTTTTGCCTGGGCGAATCACACCAGCTGCTCCAGCTGCTTTGATTGCTTTTTCGTTTACTTTTGTAGTATCTTTCACTTCCAGACGAAGTCTTGTGATGCAGTTGTCGATAGAAGTAATGTTTTCTTTACCGCCGCATCCAGCCAGAACTGCTTTTGCAACTTCTGTGTAGTTGTTGTTAGACAGTTTGATGCTCTTTTCAGATTCGTCGATATCATCATCTTCACGTCCCGGTGTTTTCAGGTCGAATTTTGTGATTGCGAAACGGAATACTACGTAGAATACTACAAATGCTGCAATACCCAGAGGGATGATCAGCCATGTCTTAGCTGCTGCCGGAAGGGAAGCAGAGAAGATCAGGTCAGTTAAACCAGCGGAGAAACTGAATCCGGCTCTGAATCCAAGTACAACTGTGATTACTGTGAAGATAGCGTACAGCAGAGCGTATACTACATACAGTCCAGGAGCCAGGAACATGAAACCAAATTCGAACGGCTCAGTTACACCACAAACAAATGCTGCGATTGCTGCGGAAGAAAGAAGACCGATTGCAACTTTTTTCTTGTTTGATTTTGCTGTATGAACCATAGCCAGAGCAGCACCCGGGATACCAAACATCATACATGGGAAGAATCCTGACATGTACATACCAAGGCTCCATGAAACATCTGCAGATGTTTCACCAGCCCAGAAGTGAGACAGGTCACCAAGACCGATGGTATCAAACCAGAATACGTTGTTCAGTGCGTGATGCAGACCGAACGGGATCAGCAGACGGTTGAAGAATGCGTAGATACCAGCACCTACAGCTCCCATCTTTGCGATACCTTCGCCCAGTGCAACCAGAACGCCAAACAGTACCGGCCATACGAACAGCAGAACTACGGATACAATGATAGAAACAACACCTGCTACGATAGCTACGCAACGTTTGCCGCTGAAGAATGACAGCCAATCCGGCAGCTTTGTTCCTTTGAATTTATTGTAGCAGGAAGAACCGATCACACCGGCGATGATACCGATGAACGGGTTCGCAATTTTGCTGAATGCAATGTAAGCAGTTGTACCTTCTTCAAGAGTTTTGATAACAGATACAGCACCTACAGACAGCAGAGTTGTCAGCATCAGCCAAGAAGCCAGAGCTGCAAGTCCACCTGTACCGTCGTTGTCTTCGGACATACCAACACCGATACCGATTGCAAACAGGATAGCCATGTTATCGATCAGAGCTCCACCTGCTTTCACTAAATAGAAACCAATCTGCTGTACAATACCTACTACGTCACCACCCTGCATGGTAGATGGGCAAAGAGCATATCCAAGACCCATCAGGATACCACAGATAGGAAGGCAAGCAACAGGTAACATCAAAGCTTTACCTAATTTCTGTAAGAATTTCATCATAATTACTTTTTTCCTCCTTCTCTTACTTAATGAGAATCCTCCTCCAGCTCTTTTTCCGGCTGGATTCTGCGGATATGTACGGCCAAGTAAGCCGTCTCCTCATCTGTAATTTCGTGATCATAGCGCATTTTTATATAATGCGCAATCTTCTCGCTGCACGCATATTCAACCGGGTACATTCCGGCGATCACTTTTCCGAAACCGTTATCATCATCCCCGAGCATCTGCCCCGTAAAAATGCGCTGTCCAAGAAATTTCAGATGAGTGATGAATCTGGCGTAATGAAGGCTTTCTTCCTGCAGTTCAATATTCAGATATTCACTGACGATATTGACCACGTCGCGAATGAGACAGGTGATGTTCATCGTATTGCGTACACCGGTGTCATATTCCGCATTTACGATATGAAGTGCGACGGATGCGGCCTCATCCTCATTCAACTCCACATCAAGCTTCTCCCTGACCTTGCGGATTGCATACTTTCCAACGCCAAACTCGATCGGATAAAAGGTCTTCACCTCAACCTTGAGCGGGTTGTCAAACTGCATTCCTTTCTTATACCGTTCAATTGCGAAACTGATATGATCTGTCAGAGTCAGATAAATACTCTGGTGTAACTTCAGCCCGATATTGTTCTTGGCATAAGTGATAATCTGGTCGGATAACTTGAGATATTCCACCGGAAGCCTCTCCACCAGCCTGGCGAACTGCCCGGCTGACTTCTTATCCTCCAGTCGGAACGTCTTCTCAATCTGCTCCTCATTCACAATCTGTCCCGGCTTTGCATGGAAACCGATACCTTTTCCCATGATGACGACTTCCTCGGCGTCTTTGTCCAAAGCACTTACTACATTGTTATTAATAACTTTGATGATTTTCATAGTAATAACGTGTCTCCCAAACAAAAAGACCCAAAGAATCCAGAATCCTTCTCCTCTGAAACTTTGGGTCTTGCCTGCATCACCAGTAACAATCCTGTCATAACTACCAAATTCTTTAATTGCATCTCTACTATAGCAGTAAATTTGAACAATGTCAATGCTTTTTTAATCTTTTGTTTATGGATTGTTTATAATTTTTATTTTTCTAAAAATGTTTTCTGTAATGCAGTGATTCCTCTAGTTTCCAATACATTTCCTGACTGCTTTTCCTTTTCCCGTTCCTATGATCACATGATGCCTGCGAATTGCTCCGTTGCAAAGTAACTCCCGCAATCTATGCTCCGCTTCGTTCTGCACGAAACGAGTGCCTGTAAACATTCGGAATCCGTATATTTACTGCATAAACAGCTACTTCCTCATGGATTCAAGAATCTCTCTTGCCACGTAAACTCCGCTTGCGGATGCATGGGAAAGGGAATGTGTCACCCCACTGCCGTCTCCGATGATATAGAGACCTTTGTGGATGCTTTCAAGATGCTCATCAAGCTGTACTTCCATATTATAAAATTTCACTTCCACACCATAGAGCAGTGTGTCATCGTTTGCCGTTCCCGGTGCGATTTTGTCCAGTGCATAGATCATCTCAATGATGCCATCCAGGATACGCTTCGGCAGCACCAGACTTAAATCTCCCGGTGTTGCGGAAAGTGTCGGTCTTACAATGCCCTCTTCCACTCTCTTGACGGTACTTCTTCTTCCGCGTACCAGATCACCGAACCGCTGGACCATAACACCGCCGCCGAGCATATTGGAAAGTCTGGCAATGCTCTCGCCGTATCCGTTGCTGTCCTTGAACGGCTCGGAAAAATGCTTGGATACAAGCAGTGCGAAATTGGTATTTTCGGTCTGTTTGGTCGGATCTTCGTAGCTGTGTCCGTTTACGGTCACGATGCCGTTTGTATTTTCACTTACCACGATGCCATATGGATTCATGCAGAACGTACGCACATTGTCCTCGAACTGTTTTGTACGGTAAACAATCTTGCTCTCGTAAAGCTCATCGGTCAGATGGGAAAAGATCACAGCCGGAAGCTCCACACGGACACCTAAGTCCACACGGTTGGAACTGGTCGGGATGCCCATCTCTTCACAGACCTTTTCCATCCACTTGCTTCCGCTTCTTCCGACAGAAACCACACATTTCTCACATACATAGTTTTCTTCTTCGCAGATGATCTGATAGCCTTCTTCCTTCTTTTCGATATGCTGCACCGGCGTATCAAAATAGAAATCTGCCCGATCTTTGAGCCATGCATACATATTCTGCAGCACAACGTAGTTGACATCCGTCCCCAGGTGTCTTACAGATGCATTTAAAAGCTGCAGCCGGTTCTGCAGACAGAGTTTTTTAAACTTCGTTCCGGCTGTAGAATAAAGCTTCGTACCTTCTCCGCCGTACTCCATATTGATCTCATCGACATACTGCATCAGCTCCAGAGCTTTCTCTTTGCCGATGTATTCATAAAGTGTGCCGCCAAAATCATTGGTAATATTATATTTACCATCGGAAAATGCTCCCGCACCGCCGAATCCGCTCATGATCGAACAGCTCTTGCAGTGAATGCAGCTTTTGATCTTTTTGCCGTCGATCGGACATTTTCTTTTTTCCAGTGCATGTCCTTCCTCAAAAATGGCGATCTTCAGATTTTCGTTATTTTTCAGAAGCTCGTATGCGGAAAAAATGCCTCCCGGTCCCGCTCCGATAATGATCACATCATATTTTTTCATACTGTTTCCTCCAGATTGTACTTTAAATAATATGGTGTTGAGGTCAAAACCTATCAACTTATGAGCAAGCTCATGTGGATTTTGACCTTTTGCCCCTGGTATCATACATAATTCTCTACGATCTTCATGATCTTCTTCATGGTTTTCAGGGTATCTTTTATTTTTTCATGTTCCATACTGTGTCCGACATCCGGAAAACAATACCACCGAACCTTATGTTTTTTGCAGAATTTTTTTAATTTTTTCCGTTCCAGATAACGATCCAGCTCCCCGCTTATCACAATGCAGTTTTCCTTTCGCATGTACGGAAAGGTCTGCTCAAGCGGTGTCATAAAGATATGACGGATCGTTCCCGGTTTTACACGTTTTTCCTTTTCCAGTGCATCCGCAAGCCATCCTGCAGATACCGTTCCCAGACTTTTTGACACAAAAAGAATCTCATCGTACGAAGCAAGATCTTTTTCTTTGATCCGCCCACGCACATAAGAAAGCGTCTGTCTGATATTCTCTTCGATGGTGATCATGTCTTTTTTGTCCCGGTATTCCGAATAGTGCATCAGCAGTGTATCGTATCCCTTTTCCCGGCAGATCGACTCTGCATAATAAAGCAGCGGGCAGTCTACGCCATAGCGTCTCCCCGGAAAAAATACGGCCAGTTTCTTTTTCATTTTGCAATGCTCCCTGTCACGTTCTCAAATTATGCATTCTATTCTATCATAGAATCTGCTGTTTTTCAAACCAGATTCGTGTAGAAAGAAGAAAAAATCCACGGCAGTTGTTTTCTGCCGCAGATCTTCTGTTCTTTCAAAGGCTTCTGAGATATTGATTTCTTCATGCCTGTACCTCTTTTATCACATTCATAAATGCCTGCATCTGCGGCGAAATCCATTTATCTCTGTGATACAAGAGCTGTTTCCATATATCAAGCTGAAAATCTTTCACATCCAGCCGCACCAGTCTTTTTTCCTGTACGGCCTTTTCTGTCACATAATCCGGCAGAAGCGAGATTGCGGAAGCGTTCTTTTCCAGCATCCGGCAGATCAGTTCTGTATTTCCCACCTCAAAAACCGGCTGGATCTCCAGGGAACGGCTCGCCAGATATTCACTTAACATCCTGCGGTAGCTCATTTCTTTTTCCGTGAGGATAAACGGCTGGCAGATCAGTTCCTGCAACAGAATCTGCTTCTTTCCGTTCAAGCTATTCTGATATCCTGTCACAAAATGCACTGCTTCCTGGCTCTCTGTGACGATCACATAATCACTGTGGTAAATGTGACGGTCCAGCGTGTATACAAAATCCACCTGATTCTGATTCAAAAGTCGGAACATCTCATCCGTGCCGGCGATCACGATTTTCATCGTAACCTCTGGGTACTTCCGCTGCAAAAGAACAAACAGTTTTTCTGCAATTTCCTCGCACAGCGAATCCGACATGGCGATCCGCAGATGTCCACGCACTTCCTGCTTTGGCTGCACCATCTCCTGCATCTCACCGGCAAGCTGCTTCATGCGATGGGCGTAACGCAGGATTTCCTTGCCCCGGTCTGTCAGTGTCACTGTGCGGTTGATCCGCTCAAAAAGGACGGTGCCAAGCTCCTCCTCCAACTGCCGGATCTGAAATGAGACCGTAGACTGTGAGTAGCCCAAAAGCTCGGCGGCTTTTGTGAAACTGCCAAGTTCGGCAGTGTAAATAAAGGTGTTAATGTTTTTCATATCCATGATCGGCTCTCCTTGTATCAAAAGGCGGAACAATATTTTTTCCACTGTCACTGATTAATCGGTTTTTTCGATGGTTTAAATCATTATCATTCATTTTACAAATCTATATAAGTGAAGTATACTATATTTCACCACAAGATGCTACCATTATTAGTCATTTTGACAACAGTTTAAGAATATCAGAGGAGCAATGGAATTCCGCTGCTGATATTAATCTGTTGCTCGCCGCCTGCAAAGGCGACATCATTTCATATCTGCTACAGGCATCTAAGATTTTACAGGGGGATTTTTATTATGAATATCATTACCGCAGTCTACAATTTTTTATGGGGTGATCTGATCACGCTGCCGCTTCCGGGCGGCAGTTCGATCGGCATCTCACTTCTGGTGCTTCTTCTGGTTCCGGCAGGGATCTATTTTACAATCCGCACCAGGTTTGTCCTGATCCGCAGGTTTCCGCATATGATCCAGATCGCCATGGAGAAAAACGAACATTCTCAGGCGGGCAGTATTTCCGGATTTCAGGCTCTCATTGTTGCCACTGCCACCCGTGTCGGCATGGGCAATCTGGTCGGCGTTGTCGCTGCTATTTCTGCCGGCGGTGCCGGTGCGGTATTCTGGATGTGGCTTCTTGCTCTGCTTGGCTCCTCCACTGCTTTTGCAGAGGGCACACTGGCTCAGATCTACCGCCAGAAGGATCCGCTCTACGGCGGCTACCGCGGCGGTCCGGCCTACTACATCCACGATTTTATGACAAAGAAAAAAACGAAAAAGCAGAACGGACCGGCAAAAGAGAAACGTTACAGCCTGATCGCGGTTCTGTTTGCGATCTCTGGCCTGATCTGCTGGTGCGGCATCAGTCAGGTTATTAGCAACTCCGTAAGTTCCGCCATGAAGAATGCATTTCACATTCCGCCGCTGTACACCACGATCTTCCTCGTCGTTGTGGCTGCGATCGTTGTTCTTCGCAAAAATGCCACCGTTCACGTCCTGGATGTCGTTGTTCCAATCATGGCCGGCTGTTATCTCCTGATCACACTGTTTGTCATCATCAAAAATATCGGTGCACTCCCTTCTGTGTTCCAGCGGATTTTTGAAGAAGCTTTTGGTCTTCGTCAGGTGGCTGCCGGTGGATTCGGTGCCGTGCTGATGAACGGGATCAAACGCGGTCTGTTTTCGAATGAGGCCGGAAGCGGATCTGCTCCATGTGCTGCCGCTGCCGCTGATGTCAGCCATCCGGCAAAGGCAGGTCTGATGCAGGCATTCGGTGTCTTTATCGATACCATCCTGATCTGTACCTGTTCTGCACTGCTGATGCTGCTGGCTCCGGCCGATAAAATTGCCGGACTTCAGGGTATGGATCTGCTTCAGAGTGCCATGCAGTATCACCTGGGAGAATTCGGTGTCATCTTTATCGCCGTGATCCTGTTTCTGTTCAGCTTTTCAACGTTTATCGGCATTCTGTTCTATGCACGTTCCAACGTTGCCTACCTGTTCGGGGACAACTGGCTGTCACAGACCGCCTACAAAATCCTGGCACTTGTCATGCTGTTTATCGGCGGACTTGCCGCCTATACCTTTGTCTGGGATCTCGGGGATGTCGGCATCGGACTGATGACCATCTTCAATATGATCGCACTGATTCCACTGTCCGGACAGGCGATCGATTCCTTAAAAGATTACGAACGCAAAGAAAAATAATGCCGCATCATCTTTAATATGGAGATTTGAACTATGAAAGACGAAAAATATCTGGAACTGCTTGCAGAAAAATATCCGACGGAGCAGGCTGTATGTCGGGAGATCATCAATCTGAAAGCAATTCTCGGTCTTCCAAAAGGCACGGAGCATTTTATGAGCGACCTGCACGGAGAATATGAAGCTTTCTGCCATATTTTGAATAACTGTTCCGGTGTGATCCGTGAGAAAGTGGATCTGCTTTTCGAGGAAACGCTCTCGGATATCGACCGGGAAGAAATCTGCACGCTGATCTACTATCCAGTCGAAAAGCTGGAGATGATGAAAAAAGAGAGCCGCAACAACGAAGAATGGTACCGTGTGATCCTCGGCGAGCTGATCGAGATTGCCCGCCTTCTCTCCTCCAAATATACGCGTTCCAAAGTGCGTAAAGCGATGCCGGATGAGTACGCTTATATTCTGGATGAACTGATCCATGTGCAGAAGGATGAGGACGACAATCAGGTTGCCTATCATCAGAATATCATCGATACTTTGCTGGAACTTGACAGTGCCGATGCATTTATCGAAGTGCTCGCCGCCCTGATTAAACGCCTCGCCGTCGATCATCTGCACATTGTCGGAGACATTTTTGACCGCGGACCATGTGCCGACAGGATCATGGATCTTCTGATGAATTATCACTCTCTGGACATTGAATGGGGAAATCACGACATTCTCTGGATGGGTGCCGCTGCTGGAAGTGAGGCATGTATCGCTACCGTCATAAGAAACAATTTAAAATATCATAACATCCGCATTCTGGAAAACAGCTACGGTATCAGCCTGCGTGATCTGACGCTGTTTGCTGAAAAGCTTTATCCGAATACAGAGCCGATGGAAGCAGCATTAAAGGCCATTTCTGTCCTTTTATTCAAACTGGAAGGGCAGGTGATTCTTCGAAACCCGGATTATCAGATGACTGACAAACTGCTGCTCCACCAGGTCAACGTTCAAAATCATACCGTCCGCATCGCTGGCACAGACTACGAGATCTGCGAAGAAACTTTTCCGACGGTTTCCTTTGATCCTTCCAACCCAGAAGTTTCTTACGAACTGACTGTCGAAGAAAAGCAGGTAATGGAAGGGCTTCGCATGGCATTTGTCGGCAGTGTCCGTCTGCGTCAGCATATGGATTTTCTCTATCAGAAAGGCAGCATGTACCGCATTTTTAATGGAAATCTGCTCTTCCACGGCTGTGTACCTCTCGATGAAAGCGGCAATCTTGAAGGTGTTGTATTCCACCAGAAACGTTACCGCGGACGTGATTATCTGGATTATGCCGAGCGGATTGCCAGACGTGCCTGGTCTAAAGATGCCACACAAAAAGAACTGGATTTTATGTGGTATCTCTGGTGCGGCAGAAAATCACCGTTGTCCGGCAGAAATATCAAAACGTTTGAGCGTACTTATGTAAAAGATGAAAGTACCTGGCATGAGGCATCCAACCCTTATTATCAGTACTACGAGCAGGAAAAAATCTGCAATATGATCCTTCATGAATTTAATCTTTATTCTGATCGGTCACATATCATCAATGGACACACCCCGGTACGCACCTCCAGAGGGGAACACCCGGTACGTGCAAACGGCCGTCTGATGGTGATCGACGGCGGATTCTGCAAAAGCTATCACAAAACAACCGGTATCGCCGGATACACGCTGATCTTCAATTCGCACGGTATCCGCATCAAATCCCACCAGCCATTCCAGAGCGTCTATGCCGCACTGACCGAAAATAAAGACATCGAATCCAGATCTGAACTGGTCGAAACGGAGCGAGAACGGCTGATGGTACGCAACACCGACACCGGAAAAAAGATTCTGGAAGATATCAAAGGATTGAAAATGCTGCTTCAGGCTTACCGTGAAGGCACAATGGAATAAATTTTTCGGGTGTTTTGACACCCGAATTTTTTTATGTTACACTCTACGTGATGCCCGCAAGCCACAGCAAGAATGTCAAAGGCATTCTTGAATCCGTTTTGTTGCTTCCGGCATCATGACATCACACAATACGCTGTTTGGAATATTTTCCCGTATTTCGGGATTCTGAACGGACACACTCAGACAAAGGAGATTCAATAATGGGAGGACTATTTGGAGTTGCTTCAAAAACAGATTGTATCATGGACTTGTTCTACGGAGTGGATTATCATTCTCACTTAGGAACACGCCGCGGCGGTATGGCTACGCATGGGGCGGACGGTTTCTGCCGCTCGATCCACAACATCGAAAATTCCCCGTTCCGTACAAAATTTGAACGCGATGTAGAAGAACTGACCGGAAATCTCGGCATTGGCTGTATTTCTGACTACGAACCGCAGCCGCTTCTGATCCAGTCACATCTTGGAAGTTTTGCGATCACAACGGTCGGAAAAATCAACAATGCAGACGAACTTCTGAATAAGATTTACGAAAACGGTCATTCACATTTTCAGGAGATGAGTGGCGGTCAGATCAATGCCACGGAACTCGTTGCCGCACTGATCTGCAAGCAGGACAGCTTTGAGAACGGTATCCGCTATGCCCAGGAAGCCATTGACGGTTCCCTGACACTGCTGATCATGACAAAAGACGGCATTTATGCTGCCAGAGATATCTACGGAAGAACTCCACTTGTCATCGGACACCGTGAAGGTGCTTACTGTGCAGCTTTCGAGAATTTTTCTTACATTAACCTTGGCTACACAGATGTAAAAGAATTAGGTCCCGGCGAGATTGTATACATCACCCCGGAGAGTGTGGAAACGCTCGTTCCGCCTCGCAAGAAAATGAAAATCTGTTCTTTCCTGTGGGTTTACTATGGTTATCCGACTTCCAGTTACGAAGGCGTAAACGTAGAAGAAATGCGTTATAACTGCGGTGCACTGCTGGCAAAACGAGATAAAGGAAAAGTAGATCCGGATATCGTAGCCGGTGTCCCAGACTCCGGTATTGCACATGCTATCGGATATGCCAATGAATCCGGCGTTCCGTTCGCCCGTCCTTTCATTAAATATACACCGACCTGGCCGCGTTCCTTTATGCCGACGGACCAGCGTCAGAGAGAACTGATCGCCCGCATGAAGCTGATTCCGGTACATGCCCTGATCAAAAACAAAAAGCTGCTTCTGATCGATGACTCCATCGTCCGCGGTACACAGCTTCGTGAGACAACCGAGTTCCTGTATCAGAGCGGAGCCAAAGAAGTCCACGTCAGACCGGCGTGTCCTCCGCTGCTCTACGGATGTAAATTCCTGAACTTCTCCCGTTCCAAATCCGAGCTGGATCTGATCACCAGAAGAGTGATCCTGGAACGCGAAGGAAAAGATGCAGAAAAATATCTGGAAGAATATGCAGATCCGAACAGCGAACGTTATCAGGCAATGCTCGATGAAATCTGCCGCATCCAGAATTTCACCAGCCTGCGTTATCACAGACTCGATGACCTGATCAAGTCAATCGGGATCAAGCCGTGTGATATCTGCACCTACTGCTTCAATGGAGAGGAGTAGGTAGCCGGATTATTTCGTGCAATTCCGGATACTTGCAATCAAAGCAGTAAGAATGTAATTGGATTCTATTATAAATGCCGGACGTAAAAAGTCAGGGCTTGTGACACGCATCGTTTCCTGTTCGATTTGTGCCGTCACAATACCCTGACTTTTTTCTGTCCGGCATATAAAAACCACTACTTCCATTATTTCCACTACAACTACCTTCTCACTGCTTCCACTGCAATTCCTCTCACCATACGCACCAGATATTATACTTTTCTATGATCATTCTGCTTTTATTAAAAATGCTATATTTTGTTCTTCTCTGCTTGCCAAAATCGAAACAATTTGACAAGCATCGGTAAAACAAAAAATCCCATGATTAGAAGCATTACAATCACTGAAATAATCTCCTGATATATCGCTATGGCAATTCCAACTGCCAGTTCAGCCATTGTCCATACAGCCAGCTCAAATATATTCTCTTCTGTAATTTCACGGTCTAAAATCGCTATAACAAACAGTAAATAGAACGTTATAACCACATTTTTATAGTCTTTCCCGTATAGTCTCTGAATCAGCAAAATCGCCAGACCTGTAATTTCTACAATTCTATCTTTTCTCATTCGCTCACCTCCTGAAATCCAACCTTAAATCTCGTCACTGATGCAAATTACAGCTCTTCGCTTACAAAAATGAACGCTACACTATATATTATATAATCCAATATAAAAAAACACTATGAAACAATTCATATGGCATCTCATAACTTTCATAACTTCACAAAATTTTACAGGAGTAATTATGATCTTAAATGTAAAAAATCTGACGCATGGTTTTGGTGACCGTGCGATTTTCGACAATGTTTCTTTTCGTCTCCTCAAAGGCGAACATATCGGCCTGATCGGTGCAAACGGAGAAGGCAAGTCCACGTTTATGAATATCATCACCGGAAAACTGACACCGGATGAGGGAACGGTCGAATGGGCAAAAAATGTCCGTGTCGGCTATCTGGATCAGCATTCTGTCCTGGAAAAGGGCATGACGATCGGTGATGTCCTGCGTTCTGCTTTTCAGTTTTTATTTGCAATGGAAGCGGAAATGAACCGTATGTATGAACAGATGGGCGATGCCACACCGGAAGAAATGGAACGTCTGCTCGCCGAGACCGGCACATATCAGGAGCTTTTAGAGCAGCACGATTTCTATATGATCGACACAAAAGTAGACGAGATTGCCCGTGCACTCGGTCTGGAAGAGCTTGGGCTTGACCGTGATGTAACCGACCTCTCCGGCGGACAGCGTACCCGTGTACTGATGGCAAAGCTTCTGCTGGAAAAACCAGACATCCTACTTCTGGACGAGCCGACCAACTATCTGGATGAGCAGCACATTGAATGGCTGAAACGCTATCTCCAGGATTATGAAAATGCCTTTATTCTGATCTCCCATGATATTCCGTTCCTGAACAGCGTCATCAACCTGATCTATCATATGGAAAACTGCAGACTTGACCGCTATCCGGGCGATTACGATAAATTCCAGGAAGTCTACGCCATGAAGAAAGCCCAGCTTGAGGCTGCCTACAACCGCCAGCAGCAGGAGATCAGCGACCTCAAGGATTTCGTTGCCCGCAACAAAGCTCGCGTCGCTACAAGGAATATGGCGATGGCACGCCAGAAAAAACTGGACAAAATGGACATCATCGAACTGGATCGTGAAAAACCAAAGCCGGAGTTTCACTTTAAAACGGCCCGTACTTCCGGAAAGATGATCTTCGAGACAAACGATCTGGTGATCGGTTACGACGAACCGCTGACAAAACCGTTAAATATCCGCATGGAACGCGGCGAACGCATTGCCCTGACCGGTGCAAACGGTATCGGTAAGACCACGCTTCTGAAAAGCATTCTGCAGCTGATCAAACCGTATTCCGGCGAAGTGCATCTTGGCGATTATCAGCATATCGGTTATTTTGAGCAGGAGTCCGATACGCAGAACACTTCGACCTGTATCGAAGAGATCTGGAGCGAATTTCCGGCAATGACACAGTACGAGATCCGTTCCATGCTGGCAAAATGCGGTCTGACCACCAAACACATCGAGAGTCAGGTGCGTGTACTGAGCGGCGGCGAGCAGGCAAAAGTACGTCTCTGCAAGATTTTGAACCGTGAGAGCAATATTCTGCTGCTGGACGAGCCGACCAACCACCTCGATGTTGACGCAAAAGCAGAACTGAAAAAAGCTCTTCAGGAATATAAGGGAAGTATTCTGCTGATCTGCCATGAGCCGGAATTCTATCAGGATATCGTGACAACCGTCTGGAACTGCCAGGAATGGTCCTTAAAGCTGTAGAAAATTTCCAAGAAAAAAGCTGGCGGCAATCCCGGCAAAAACAGAAAGCAGTGCACCTGCCAGCGTATACCGTGTTTTTGTCACTTTTGCTGCCATAAAATAAACGCTCATCGTATAAAATACCGTTTCCGTGCAGCTGAGCATCAGTGATGCAATGATTCCGATCTTGGAATCCGGCCCGAATTCTTTAAAAATATCCAGAAGAAATCCGGTCGCCGCACTGGCGGAAAACAGACGCACCACTGCAAGCGGCACAAGCTGCACCGGAAATCCGATTCCGGCAAAAAGCCTGCCAAGGATATCCGAGAGCCATTTAAGGAAACCCGATGCCCGCAGGATCCCTACGGCTGTCATCAGCCCGACAAGTGTCGGCAGGATCGCAAATGCCGTGTGGATTCCTTCCCCGGCACCACGCACAAAATCACCGTATGCATCTCTCTTTTTCAGAAAGGCATAACCGACAACGTAAAGCAGAACAAACGGTATCATATACATCGACAAAAAGAGTAGAAATGACAGAAAAATCCCTCCATAAGTCCGTCCGTTTACTGTATCTTATGAAGGGATTTTTGTAACTATTCAGGTAAAGCGGACATTCACAATCCGCTTCGCTACTTGCTCAGCTCTGCTGCCAGAAACACAAAAACATGCTTCAGGATTTTTCCACAGCAGCTTCCGCTTCCATGGTTTCAAGCGTTTCTTTGATTTCTCTTTCTTTTTCAGCTTCTGCCACTTCTTCGACCACATCGGTTTCCTCTGTGCCTGTCTGTGTCTCATTTTCCTGTGCAGTCTCCGCTTTTTCTTCCTGTGGTTTCACAACCTCTTTTGTTTCGTTTTCTTTGCGAAGTTCTACTTTTGCTTTTTCTGCGGTTTCCTGTGCAGCTGCAGCTTCTTCCACAACCGTTTCTCTGACCGGCTCCTGCTCCGGATGCTGCATTCTCTGCGGATCACTCCACACACGCTCCCATGGATTTGGCATACGCTCACCGTTCATATGGATCCCCATGCTCTGTGCATACGGATACGGCATTCCACGATAGAATCTTTTTTCTTCATCAGAAGCACTCTTCATCAGTTTGCGACCTACCCATAAAACAAATACAGCAACAACAGCAACCGGAATCTTTGCGATCACAGCACCTGGCAGACTGGTCGGCCCGTAGATGATGTCCGCAAAATATTTGACAACACTCCAGATCATGCACGCCGCCACGATATACAGAACCGTTCCCATGGCCTTTTTACCATCCCGTCTGCTGATGCTGTCCTTTAAGCCTTCGCTCCACTCCATCCAGTCATCACCCCAGAGATAATGATCCTCCAATTTTTTAAACGCTTCTGCGTCCATCGAATTCTTGTTGGTTGCATCGAAAAAGCTGTACAGCAGAATGATCGGTGCAAAGAAAAGCAGCGGCTTGATATCCAGCCAGATACCCACTGCACATAACGTTGCAAAGATTGTCATTAAAGACAATCCCTGCTTCATAAATCCCATATACATCTGTCCTGCTCCCGGGATCAGAGAAAACAAAAACATCAATATTTTATTCTTTTGTCTCGCCATTTTCTTTTCCTTTCATAATGTTTTCGCATCACCACATCTGCATGCGAAACGGTATTTCCATCGAAAGCATTTTTAAATCTCATCGCAAAATTCAGAAACACTGCTTCAGCAGCTGTAACGCCTCTGAAAACTTCTCAGCCGGAACTGCTGCACAGGAAAGAGCAAGACGAATCCCTTGCTCACTTTCATCCGCAGATAAAAAAGCAAAACCTTTTTCTTCTGCTCTGTACAGAACTTCCCGCAGATTTCCTGCTCCGAAAATTTCCAGAAGGCTTACAAATCCGGTCTCCCCGGCCGTAACTTTTGCCTCTTCTACAAAAATCCTTTTCGCTTCACTGCACAAAATTTTTGTTTTCGCCAAATAGTGTTTCCTGGATTTGCGAATCTGACTTTCCAGATGACCATCCCGGATAAACTGACACAATGCGATCTGTTCCGTTTTGGATGCCGTCTGATTATAAAAATCTCTGCGTCTCTGATATTTTTCCAGAAGATCCGGCGGAAGCACCATAAAACTTAAGCGGATCGACGGCAGCAAAAGCCTGGAAAATGTTCCGAGATAAATGACTCCGTTTCCGCCCGCCAGACCCTGAATGGACGGCGATGGATGATGATAATAACAGAATTCACTGTTGTAGTCATCCTCGATCAGCAAAATATTTTTTTCAGATGCTTCACGCAGTATCTTCATCCGCTCTCCGACCGAAAGAACATCGCCCCAGGCAGTCGCCTGCGAAGGTGACACATAGCAGACATCCGGCTGCTCCTGTTTTCGATCGCACAGTTCAAAACCATGATCCTCAAAAACGGCACGCCCCTGACGAAATCCCGGATTATAAAACGCAATTTTTTTACGTCCCTCAATCAACGGACACAGAATGTGAAGCAGGCTCTGAACACCCGCTCCGATCACAATATGTTCCGGCGTACAAACCACATTTCGGTTGTTTTGCAAATATCTGCACAGAACCTCCCGCAGATCGTATTCTCCCTGCGGTTCTCCATAAGAGAGCAGACGCTCATCCTGCCGCAGTGCACTTTTGATATACCGCCTCCACAGTTCAAACCGGAAGGTTTCTCTGTCAACACTTGCAGACGCAAAATTGTAAAGCACCGGCTTCTTTTCTTTTTGAGCGGCACTTTTCTGAAATTCTGCCGTTTTTCGCGTCCTGCCGATGTCCGTCACATAAAATCCGCTCTGCGGCCTGGAAATAATATAGCCCTCTGCCGCAAGCACCATGTATGCCGTCTCCACCGTTGTCCGGCTCATCTGCAATTCTGCCGCACACCGCCGGATCGACGGCAGCCTGCTTCCAGGTGCAAGCTGTTGCGACAGAATAAGCTGTTTGTAATAATTATATACCCGCATATAGCGGTGAACAGACTGATTGTCAAGTTCCGGTTTCATAGATCACACTCCTGGAATTTCAAAAATGTCAAAGTTAAATGTCTTTTCTTACAAGAAAAAACCGACTTTTGAACCTTTTTACCCTGACATCTTACAAAACGATAAGCAAAAATAACAAATCCAGTACCCCGTCGATCAGCAGGCAGGCTCCGAAGAATACCATCGTCATCTTTACAGCCCCGAATGGGTTGAAAAGCAAAGCCACACCAACGATCATCAAAAGAATCCCGATCGTCAGAAGCTTGCCCCAGCCGATTGCATCCAACACACGCAGATCCAGTGCTCTCTGGATTTTGCTGATACCGTCCAGCATCAGTACCACGCCAAGCAAAAACGGCAAAAACGATACCACCGTCTGCGGCGTGATCAGACAGAACACGCCAAGTGCAATAAAGATCACACCGAGGATCAGTTCGCCCTTTGCCTTACCTTTCCGGCACTGGAGCACATGCAGAAGTCCGTATGCCGCCGCAATCACGCCGCAGCCATAACAGATCGCCCGCACACTGGTATCAGGCTTCAGCACCAGAAACAGTCCCAGAAGGATATAGCCTGCTGCCTGAAGAATCTGTATTGCTTTTATCTTACTTCCCATAAAAACACTCCTTCCCTTTTTTCATAAAAATCACTATGAAAACAGTCTACCACGAAGCGGAGCCGGATACAATGTACCATTTGGAAGATTTGTCTAGGTTCTTATTATTTATGTTGACTTTAATTATATTTCAAAAATATATTAAAATAATGAGAGTTATGCGTTAATATTATTTTCAAGCATATCTTTCTGAATTTCTTCGTGCAAATAAATCGGAGGTGATCTCGATGAGTATATTCGAATACGACAAAGAAGAGGAAGAACGAAAACTCAGAAAAGCAGAATATGAGGCTGGTGTTGCCGATGGATTTAACGACGGCATCAATACTGCAAAAAAAGATACCGTTCGTTTGCACATTGCCAAAAGCTCCTGGTTTGACCGTCGTCTCTTAAGCGGAACTATACTTACGTCCATCTTCCCAGACAAACGCTGTAGGGATCAATTCTCCTTCCCGGCTGAATACCGCTAGGACATCTACATACACTTTAGCTGTCATTACAAAACACCTGCTCTCTCCTATCCATGAAAATATGCTTGTGGATGAATCATGTGTTCCTTAGCATTCAGCTGTGCCAGTATCTTATCTTGATACATAAATCCTCTCTGATCCGTGTATTCACTGTAAATCTCCTGTGCCATTCTGGAAAACCTCAAATAAAGATCCATGCGAGGCGGTACAAAAATTATTTCCGGGCAAACTTGCCTTGCCTGCCACAATGCCATACCTGTTTTTACTCTGGCTCGCTTTGCAATATAATTCGCAGTCAGCACAATTCCATGTCTTGCCTCCGGATCACCACTGACTGCCATTGGCTTTCCGGCAAGTTCCGGATGATGCAGTTTGTCATTCGGAAAAGTGCATTTTTTCATATAATACTCTCTGATTGCCTGAAACATCCATTCCGCAATCTTTTCTTTCTGCTGTTCTGTATTACACACATTGTTTTTGAAAGTTTACCGTCGTTTTCTTGTGATCCATAAAAATGTACAGGTAAAAATAATTCCCTTTACAATGGAGGTTGAAGAAATAGCCCACCATATTCCATCCAGACCCATAATACCTCCAAGAATGATCGACAGCGGAATTCTTGCACTGGTAAAAGCTATACTGATGATACTGCAAAGTCGGGTTCTGCCGAGCCCTGATAATGCACCGACTGTCGTCAGTTCCACACACATAAAAGCTTCACTGAAACCTATGATGATCAGATATTCAACTGATGTTGCGATTGCTTTGGGTTCATGAAAAAAGATTCTGGCAATCGGTTCCGGAATACATATAAATACAGCTGAGATCAACAGTCCCCAGATACCAACCGTCCACAAAGAAGCCTTATATCCTTTTTTGACACGGTCATTTTTGCCCGCACCATAGTTCTGTGCGATAAAGGCATTTAATGCCGCTGCAAAACCGTCTGCAGTATTCCATGATATCGATTCAATCTGACCTCCGACTCTCTGCGTTGCAACAGCTTCTGCACCATACCCGGAGATCATACGTGTCAGCACCATGGAGATTGCACAATATGCCATTCCCTGTATTGCTGTCGGAATTCCGATCTTACAGATTCCCTGCAGATATTCCCACGGGATTTTTGCCAAAAGCCTAGTTCCTTTTAGTACATTTTCTTTCTTTTGTATGACAATTCCGACTATCATGATACTCATAACGATCGCCTGTGCTGTCACTGTCGCAATTGCAGCTCCGACAACACCAAGCTTCGGAAACATCCCCACTCCAAGAATCAACACAGGATCCAGAACCATATTTGTGGCCAGACCGACAAGATTCGCTATAAAAGGTGTCTTTGAATCTCCCTGTGCCGTATAAAGTCCAGTCAATGTCAGCGTCATAAAAGAAAATACGATCAGCCCACAGGCAATCTTCGTATATGACATTGCCGCCGCATGAGCCTGTGCATCTGCAAGCTGAAAAAATCCTATCATCTGTCTGGTAAAAAGCAGCGAAAGAATTCCATATGCCATTCCCATAAATGCAGCAAGCTGTACTGCCGCCTGTGCAAATCCGTGTGCCTTGTCTCTGTCTCCACGTCCGATACACTGTGCCACATGCACCTGTCCACCCATTCTAGCCATAGCTGCAAGTCCCTGCGAAAGCCAGGTAAACATACCTCCAACACCTACACCCGCAACTGCCTTCGAACCAAGCAGACCAATCCAGGCCATGTCCGTGATATTGTACAAAGTCCCCAGAAACGATGACGCCATGATCGGAACCGCAAGTTTCGTCAGCGTTTTTAAAATAGGATCTTTTGTTAAATTTCCCTCCATTTTCATTCCTCATCCATTTTTATTTTTTATTATCCACAAATCCTATTATACATGGTTTAACAAAGATTTTCATCAGGAATTATCCATATATATCAAAAATCCTTTTGAAGAAATATTATTCTCCAAAATGGCTTTCTGTCTGAATCTTTTTATAATTTTTCCCCGCAGGATTCAATGACTTTTTTGTACCAGTAAAAAGAATCTTTTCGAATTCTGGAAAAATCTCCTGTTCCATTCTTGAGAATTTCATCATCTTCCGGCATCGTCTCCAGATTTATTTCATTTTCTTCGAAAAATCTTGCAGCAAAGCCCGGATAATACCCTCTGACGTGTACATCTCCGGCAACAGAATTATGAATCTGTCCAAATTTCTGAGCATAAAAAATATCTTCTGAATGACAGGTATACTGAAATGTTTGAACTTCAGTATAAAAAAGATTTGGCTTCTTTTAATATCAACATAAAAAACGAGATTGAGGCGAACTATTAATTTTATATAGACATTTTATAGACGAAGAAAACAAAGAGCCGCTATCTAAGCGGCTCTTCGGCATTTTGTTACTATTCAAACTCAGTCGTAGAAGACTCCTTTTTCTATCTGAAATCCTTTTCGTAGAGGATCACACGATCATCCGCATCGTATCTCTTCTTGGAGAGAACCATGCTCAGTTTCCGGAATCCGATCTTTTCAGACTGGCGGATGGCCTCATCCACAATCTCTTTGACGTCGATCACAGTAACCGGTCTACCCGCTTCCTGCAGCTCACTGATTCTATCATAGAGCGTCGGGATTGCTTCTTCGTCAATCGTGTAATCTTCCTCGTAAGCATAAGTACGTCCAAATTCGACAAGTTCATCATTGGTAAATACCGGAATAACAATCTCGCTTGTAAACTTCTCTGCGAAATCCGGATGCTTCTCAAACAGTTCTTTCAGATATTTCTTCTCATCTTCCAGAACCACAAGAAGTGCATCTGTACGGAACTCCATCGCTTTGGAAAGCTGTTCCACAACGGCATCATCCAGATCACCGGCTTCCTCAATGATCAGCGTACCACCCGCAATCTTGGCAACCGTAGACGGGATATCCTTTTTATTGAAATCCTCTGCATAAATCTTTGCAATCTTTACAGATTCCTCGCCTTTTTCTTCACTGATCGTCTTTGCAAAACGAATACCGAGCGTAGACTTTCCACTGCCCTCTGCACCAAGAATGATCAGATTGCCGACTCTGGACGTCTGATCTGTAGATTTCATCTTCTTCATTACCATATATAATGCCGAAGCAATCTGCTGACTCAGCCCTGCCACCGTTGCAAAATAAGAGAAATTATACTTCTGTTCTTCCGTCAGATCCGTCGGAGCTGCATCCTCTTCCTTTACAGATGCTGCTTCTTTTTTTTCTTCCTTTTCTTTTTCGGCCTGCTTTTCCTTCTCTTGCTTTTCGAGCTCCGCCGCCTGTTTCTCAAGCTCCGCTTCAATCTCTTTTGCAATATCCCTTGTATTTCCAAGAGCCGCCTTTTTCGCACTTGCGCCTTCGGCTGCGTCCTCTTTCACTTCTGTCTCCGGCTCAGCCTGAGATACTTCCGCAACTTCCTCAATCGGCTGCACTTCTACTTCCTGTTCAGCCTCAACTACTTCTTCAACCTGTGGTGTCTCTTCTGGCTCTGCTACTTCTTCAATTACTTTCTCAATCGGTGCTGCCTCTTCTGGTTCAGCCTCAGCCACTTCTTCAACCTGTGGTTCAACTTCTGGTGCAACCTCAACTATTTTCTCAGCCAGTTCAACCTCTGTTTCCGGCTCAACTTCAGCGACTTCCTCCACATGTGATTCTGCTGCTTTCACTGGCTGTGGTTCTGCTTCAACCTTTTTGCCCAGAACTGCTGCGATTGCCGCTTCTTTCTGTGCAAGGCTCATGGACAGCAGAATATCATCAATATTGTTTCTCTTGATCTCTTCTGCCGGAACTTCTTCAGCTGCTTCTTCTGCCTCGGCAGTCACATCATTCATCGGTTCGATAATGTCACTCTCATCCGGTTTTCTCTGAATACCGGAGAGAATATCCCGCATACTCTTTGCAAGTTCTGCCTGAAGGTCTTCTGTATTAAATTCATATTTTTTATCCGCTTTTGCCGGTGCATCCTGATCGGCTGCATCTGCCTTTTCTTTTGATACGTTTTCCGCTTCGGAATCTGCGTCATCCACAATTTTCTCATCGACCTCTGCATCATCCGCTGCCTTCTCTGCGGCATTCTCATTATCGACAGTCTTTTCCGGGGTCGTTACCGGCAATTCCTTATGGAAATCCTGTTCTTCCTGATCGGTTTTTTCCTGATTTTCAGAAAATGCTGCAAAGATTCCGTAATCATCATTTTCTTCTTTTTCAGCTGTATGTTCTGCGACGCTCTGTGCGATCTCTTTTTCCGTTACAGAAATCACATCATCCGTGATCACTTCTTTGCTGGATTCTGGCATATTTTCCAGAATAGCTTTTTCCAGATCCGGTGCAACATTTTCTACCATTTCCGCTTTTGGCATGGTAGCTTCGTTGCGGTTGTCATAAATCGCCTGCTGTACCGGTGTCAGTGCTTTGATCCTCTGTTTCAGTTCGAGTGCACGGATAACATATTTGCCCTGTCTGAACCACACAACCAGATCATCGCAAGCATCAACACATTTCTCCTTCTGTCCGGCACGATAATAAAGTTTTGCAAGCTCATAGGCATATTTTTCCGTGTATTCTTTCTGATTATATTCTTCCAGAATCTCAATCTGATCCTCGATCGCCGCACCTCTACCTCGATAGATCATATATTTCAAAAGATAACGTGAATTGTCGTGCGGTGCTGCTTCAACAAATTCACTGTAAAATTCCGCTGCATCATCAAACTCCCGCAGTTTTACGGAAATCTCCGTTAAATGGAACAAAATGCTTCTCACTGCCTGAGATTTGCGGTATGCACGAAGCAAAAGTGCCTTACTGTCCTGCAATCTTCCGACTTCTTCATAAATTTCGCTGATCATACAAAGCGTTCTGACATTTCTTACTCTCCGCCAGTCAATCGTATCAATAATATCTGCCGCATCTTCATAATATCCCTGATCAGCCAGCTTTGTTATTTCTTCTAACTTAAGGTTGTATTCGTATTTATCCACTGTTTCACCTCGTATATGTTCCTGCCTGTTATTATCCTATTTTATTCTACTATTACTCTTCATGTTTTTAAAGTATACTACACCAAAAATACATTGTCAAACCGAGGGTTTTCGCAATTTTTCCGTCTGACCGGTTCTTTTTCCCCGGAAATATCCAAAAAGGAAGCCGCTGTTTTTTTGCGGCTCCCCGATACTCTTATTTGGTCTTACCGATTTTAACTTTTGACCAGGCAGAATAGTATTTCTTTCTGTTTTTCTTTTTCCAGGTTCTGATCCGGATATAATATTTCTTTCTGGATTTTAACTTGGATACCGTAGTACTGTTCTTTTTCATACCACTGATATTTTTTGTCTTTTTTGATTTGAATTTTCTGCTTGTTGATACCTGAATCTGATATCCTGACACCTGCTTTTTCTGTTTTTTCCAGGAAATACTCAGTGCCTTCTTCTTTTTGATGACTTTGGTGATCTTCGTCGCTTTCGGAACAATTTTGAAAGAAAGTGTTTTGCTGCCACAGTATTTATTTTTCATTTTTACATTTACATGGTACTGACCAACCTTCTTTCTTCCTGCCTGATACGATACCGTATAATGATCGGAAGATACTCTGTTGCCATCACCATCAAGTACAATAACGCCTGGATTTTTTGTCTTTCCATCGTATACATATTTCGTCTTTGAAAGTTTTACCACTTTTGGTGTCCGCTTTTTCACAAACTTCGCAGTAATGCTTTCATCAGACAGTATCTGTATCCTGTAATCCTCTTCTTTTGAAAGCAGTATTCCTTTTCTGTACCATCCTTCGAAAACATATTCTTCCTCCGGAATTGCCTGAAGTTTCGCAAACTGCCCATACTGGTAAATACCTCCGCCAATCACAGTTCCGGCTTTTTCATCAGATACAAGTGCTTCCACCGTAAAATATGCATTTCTTGCATCGTCGCCGGACAAATCCGAATCCGAATTTATTGTGTTTCCATCTGCATCATAAAGTCTGTAGTCCGCATCAGAACCTTCCGGAGTATCCTTCTCCAGCTCCGCTTTATCGTATGCCGGGAGAACGCCTTCCACCACTTCTCCTTTTTCCATCTCAATATTGAAATAATTGATGTTTCGCGTATACTCACCGGCCAGAGCACTGTATTCATTGATGCTGTAATTGACGCTGTCTTTTTCACGTGCAGTCATTTCCACATAAAAAGTTTCATCCACCGGAAGGACAACATATTTCTGCCCATTGTTATCCACCCCTGCAATATAACTTCCTGTTTCATCCGACTGCTCATTGATGATCGATGCAATCTTATTTTGTTCTGCATCAAAAACCTTAACATCAACCTCACAGTTGATTCGAATGATCCGGAATCCACCATTGTTCAGGCGATTTGCAGTTGTTCCGACATAATTGCTGTCCATCGATGCCAGCCATGCATAACACAGTTCCGGATAATGAGCTGCCCCGAGTCCTTCTCCATTTAAAACAGCCGTTGTAAAATAATTCGGATGATTGCTGACAAGTGCAAGCATCAGATCACTCAGTTTCACACCCGCATAATCAATGACAAGCTCATTATAATCTGTGATTCCTGCATCCTGAAGTGCTTTCCTGAGCCATCCCGATACGATTTTCAATGCCTTTTCTTCCGTTCCCCATGGATTGATCCCGGTATTCCAGATATATGCACCCACAAATTTATACCATTCACTCTTTACCTGCGATACGATCGAATCCGTCAGACGTCCTGACTGTTCATCAGTACAACCAAAAACTACGGAACAAATCTCCCGAATTTCATTCTGATAACGATCAACATAATTTTCTCTGTTTACGATAAATTTTTTAGATAAGATTGTAACATAATCTGACAGAAATACGCCCTGAGAATAATTATGTTTCGTATCATTAACGATCAGCCCATCTTTTAAGAACCCAACCGCATTCCAGGTCAGATTGTCCACAGAGATTTTTTTCATTTGAAAATCATCTACAACATACTTCTCTGTTGTTGGCATCGCCTGGTAGATCGCCAGCATTTTCTTTTTCAGATCTGCATAATCTTCCGGTTCTGACTCCGCAGACGGCAAATATCGATCAATACCATATCTGCCAAATCCCATGGTTGCCGGTGCTACATAAGGCACAGGATCACTCTGATTAATAATATTAAATATATTATCATACTTTGAATCCCCATTTACCTCTTCGCTCAATGCACCTGCCGGCGTTTCAAAACAATAACCATAAACATCTTTTCTCTGATACGAGATATCGTTTCCCAAAGCGATTCCCTTATCAAGTTCACCGCTCACCAGATTCGCTGTTGCCGCTGCACGGCTGTATCCCGTGACCCATATTTTAACCTGTCCGGAAATTCCCTGCTTGGAAATATATTGTTTCAAATAAGAAAGAACATTATTTTTCGCAGTATTAAATCCCTGATGCTGTCCGGATGTACCAATCGTAAAATTGCTTGCCCATTCCTGCTCATAACCGCCGCCTCTGACAGCAACTGCAATCAGTGTATATTCCTCATCTTTTACTTTCACAGGTTTATTTCCGATGATAACGCCAATCGAATCCGTCGTCGGTTTCTTCGTAAACCAGTCATTTACTGCTATATTTTCATCTGCGAATCCCATTTCTTTCAACAACGCTCTGGCATTGCTGCTTTTATTGGTGTAATCCGTCTGACCGCCATCACTGCTTCCAAATGCCGACATTGCAAAACTGAGCGACATCGTTGCCAGACTCGGATTATAATTATAGGCACTCTTTGCAAAATAATTGTCCGAATAATAACATTTGGCTGTACTGTCTCCACTGTAGGTAAACGTTATCTCCTTTACCGAAGACAGAATATCATCTGCGACCTCTCCAAACGTAAATTCCAGATCATCCACCGAATACACCGGATAAAAATAATCCTCGGATGTTGCGATATCAGACGCAGTCATTTTGAAAAATTCTGCAATATTCTTTCCTTCTTGCGGCATATTTGCCATCGTCTTGAACAGACCGATAGAATACAGGTTAATTCCCTGATCTTTTAACAGATCTGCTTCTTCCAGTGTATGATTTGCATATGCATACAGGTGAACATTTGTATCATTTCTGTGCCATGCATTTCCCACAACATTTCCATCGTAATAACCATCATAATTATAATCGCCTTCGTTGGTCATTCCGGTAGAAAAAAGCACAACATTTTTAATCACATTTTCACTATCTGCATGATTTAACATAGAATTTGCCAGTTCCAGACCACTTGATATATCTCTGGTCGTGCTGGAAGCGGAAAGATTATTAATCTTATTGATCAGCGAGCTGTATTCTTTTGAAAAACCAGATACAGTAGTTGCATAATCTTTATAAGAAATGACCGCCACATAATTATCTCCGCCCGTTGCACTGATATCCCGGATAAATTTCCCGGCAGCACTCTTGACATCAGATAATGCCGTATCTGCCGTGTAAATCGTCTCATTATTATATGTAAATTCTGCTGTGTCCGAGGTATCCAGCACCAATACCGTATACCGCTTCACATTTGCTGCCGCCTGGATTTCCAGGATGCCAAATGGCAGATCCACACCGGTGATCACTAAAATAACAGCCAGCCAAAGACTGATGATCCTTTTCATTTTTCTCATATTCCAAAACTCCTTTACTGCCTCTGCTGCAATACTCTGTGTCCATCCTGATCGGTTTCCATTTTGCAGTCCCCCGGCACACAAAATGCCGGCCGCACTCCATTTTTATCATATGCATTGGAAAAGCCGATCTTGTTATTCGCCCCAATAACATAAACGCAGGAAGTATAATATGTGTTCGGCGTTCGCAGCCACCAGCTGCTTTTTTGATTTTCTTTCAAAACAATACGCTGTTCTTCCTTCTCAAAAAATCTAAGAAACGTTCCTTCCGATGCTGCATTTATATTCTGATCTTCCATCACCTCACTGTATGCCAGCAAAAAAATCTTTCTCTTTATACTTTTTGTCCCTGTTCCTGAAACTCCCAATGATTTCTCATCCGTTATCTTAATCTCAGATTCCAAAACAGGCATCCCATCCGGAAGCTGTCTGATATATTCATGGTTTAAATAATCATCCATAAAACTGTTTTCATAATACGCTTCATAAGAATTTATCTGCATATTCATTTTCAGTACTTCTTTCCTCAACAGTAGTGTCTCGCCATTATAATCAGAAGTCAATACCAGAAATGGAACCAGTTCATGCCCTTCCCGGATATATACCAGATGATCACCCTTTTTATTTTTATCATATGCCAGATCCGATACTACACGGCACTCTTTCGTATGAAATCGAAACCATATACCTGTACACATCAAAAAGATTACGCTTATCAGAATCATTATTTTTTTCATGCTGCACCTTTTTATATTTTTTGGAATTGTTTTCGTAACAGAATTGTTTTTAAGAACAAAAAAGGAAACCGTTACTTCCACTACTTTCCGTAACGGTTTCCCTTATTTTCAATATTTAATTGTATTTTTATTTAGAATGTAATCGGAGGATTCTATTCAAAGTTTCCTGCTATTTATGTTAAATATTATAGTCGATATATAATATTTGCTTTTTATTTAACCCAAAGTTTCAAATATCTTTTTCCGAATATCTATTTTCTATACGTTCTTCTATATATTTCTTCTTCAAATGTGGTTCTATTCCTTTCGACTGTATGAAAGTAACCGACTGTTCTGTAAAAACCATATCTGAGAATGATATATAAAATACTTATATTTTTTAGATTATATTTCTTTACACATAATCTAAAAACCTTTGAATAATGTGGTAATCCTTCAATATAGTGGCTGTTTCGTTACTCTTTAACCATATCTTTCAGATTTTCCCATCTCCGATTATCTGTTATAAATTCGATCTCTTCTGAAATTATATCGTTAAAGGTTGTTTTCGCAGGAAACACCAGCCATACCACGTCTATACTGAACAGTTGTTATTTCTGACCCATCCATTGGACTTGACCTCTACTTTCTGTTCTTACGTGTTATTCAGTTCCTTTTACAACCTTGCCTCTGACTTTTTTCTATTCTACCAGGATTTCTCGTCTCCTGACAGGTAGTTTTTTGTTTGTCTTTGGCTTTCTTTGTTGTTGTCATTATAGTAGCACGCTTCTTCTCATTTGTCAATACTATTTTTATATTTTTATTTAATTATTTTATTTTCTAAATATTCAGACATTTATTCTTTGAAAATTGTATGAATTTTATATAATTTTCAAATAATTCATACGTGCGTTCAACTTGCATCACTGTTCTTCCTTCAGCTTTTGAATGATCTCCTCCAGTTCTTCGATGACCTGTTCCATGTCCTCACTTTCTTTCGCCAGTGCTACCAATATTTGTTTCACAGAACTCTTCCCTTCACTTTTCTGAATCATCAGTTTTGCGATGTATTCTTCCCTTGTCAGTGCCGGCATCAGCTTTCTGGCATACTGCCGTCCGAACTGCTCCATTCCACATTCTTTCAGATATCCATTCTGAACAAGCGAACGAATGATATTATGTACCAGCCCATTTGTCCAGGTTGCTTTCACCTGCATTTTTACAATATCCACACTGGTCAGTGCCTCCTTACTGTCCCAGAAAATATCCATCATCTGTTCTTCACTTTTTGTCAGTTCCTTCATTTTTTTATTCCTTCCATTGAAACCAGCTGCCACCTCTTCGGTCGCAGCCCATTTGTAAAGCGGACATTCACAATCCGCTTCGCTACTTGCTCATGAACGCAGTCGCTTCGCGACCTGTCAGTGGAAGCTTTCAACTCCCACTGACATAAGCATCCCCCACACCCACCGCTTAGTGCTCTGCACACTTGAAGTGGGGGAATGCTTCTCTGCGTTCAAATTTTTTATTTTTCTCTGCAAAAATTTCTGTGTCACTATTTCACAGTAACATTGACAGTAACTTTCTTTTTCCCTTTATCTTTTGCCCGAAGTATAATCTTTGCTTTTCCTTTTTGTTTTGCCGTAATAAATCCATCCTGGTCTACTGACACTGTTTTGGAATTGCTGCTTTTAAATTTCAAATTTCGCTTTGTTGCATAAAACGGTTGAACTGTGTAACTTATTTTTCGCATTTCTCCTACTTTTAAGGTAATCTTCTTTTTCGATACCTTGATCTTTGATACACGACGGGCACTTTTAGATTTTTCTACCAGTGTATAGGAAATGCCATTCTTTTCCGCATATTTCTGTGCCACAGAATCTTTTTCGCAATAAATCATATGCACCTGATGATAGCTTGACCCCTTTGCCCCTTTTGTAAATGCCCCTTTTCCAATTTTTTTTACACTTGCCGGAATATAAACAGAAAGATTACCGCAATCACTGAAAGCCAATTTTCCAATAGATGTGACACCATCCGGGATTACAATTTCACATCGATTATACATACCTGAGACACTCTCTGATCCAATACTGACTGCCGTATCCGGAAACTGAATTTTTTTAAGTCCATCCAGGTCATAAAACACGCCTTTTATTTCAGGATTTGCTGACTTTATATTAATCTCGCCAACATGACATGATTCAACAAAAACCGATTCTGAAAAATCCAGCGTTTTCGGAAAAGTAATCGAAGCAAAATTGCCGGCTCCTTCATCAATACCAATCTCTTTTACTGTTTCCGGAATAATAAGATGAATCTTTGCTATCGGTCCAAGAGCTTCTTCCAGCCAAACTCTGGTAACCGGCTTTCCCAGAATTTCTGATCTTAATTTTATTACTTCACCATTTTTAAGTTCTTTATGAAAATCATCAAATGCAACCACAGTATAACTTTCTTTCCTTGGACTGTACTGATATACCACATGATCCAGCACTACTGCATAATCAATATAACCACCATCAATACTGGGATCTGCAAAATCAGCTATATACACATCCTCAGCTGTTGGTTCATGGATGGCTTCTTCCTGATTTGTCTGACACTCGGTCTGTTCCGTCTTTGCTTGAACTTCTGCTGCACAAGAGGGCTGCCCCATACATAAAACTGCTGACACTGCGGTTGCCATACATCCAAGTTTTAACAGATTTTTTTCATATACTTCCCCTTTTCTTTATTCTCTTTTTCATTTTCAAATATTTCATATCTGCTGAGTTTTTTTGGTTCACTGTCTGCCACCTCTTCGGTCGCAGCCCGTTCGACTTGAACTTGAATTTGCAAAATTTTATGATGCTTTTATTGCCTTGCTGAAAGCTCCATAAATTAATTTTCCATCTTTTTTGTACCATGCACGAACTTTATAGTATTTACCTTTTGATACTTTCAATTCCACGCTGGTTTGCTTTTTCTGCTGCCAGACGGTGGTATATTTCCCTTTCTGGGAATCTGCCTGGGCAATCTCATATCCCGCTGCACCTGCTACCGAATCCCAGCTGAAAACCGCTTTCTTTTTTCCTTTTTTCTGAGCAATAAAATTCACCGGTTTTCCTGGCCGTACCGTTACTTTCAGTCTGACTTTCTTTTTGCTTCCGTCTGTTGTCTTTACCGTGATAACAGCGGATCCCGCTTTCTTTGCTGTAACAACTCCCTCATCACTTACTGCTGCGATTTCCGGTTTGTTACTGCTGTATGCCAGCTCCTGTTTAGAGGCATAGAAAGGAACCATTTCTGCCTCAACCCGATAGGAACTGTTTGGCTTTAAGGTAACTGCATTTTTCTTCAGCAGAAGTTTCTGTGCAACATGATTCTGCTGTGTTCTCTTTGTCCCTGTAATCTCAACAGCTACCTTATTCTTTTTTGCATACTTATAAGCCACTGTATTTTTCTGACAGTAAATTTTTTTAACATCCGTCAGGGTAATATATTTTCCGATTTTTCTGACGCTCGTCGGAATATAAATTTCAAGTTTTTTGCATCCCGTAAATGCATTGGACTCGATTTTCTGCACACCATTTGGAATGACAATTTTTCGCAGATTTTTGCAGTTATAGAAACATCCAGACTTTATCTCTTTCAGACCATTCGGTAAGCGAACACTCTGTAAGCTTGTACACTCCTCAAATGCTTGATCGTCTATTTTTTCCACATTGTCCGGAATATAGATACTTTTTACATTTGTGCACTCGCTGAAAGACGGCCCATTAATACTTTTTACTGAATCCGGAATATAAATTTTATCAAAAAGATATCCTATTTTTGCGTCCATATAATAAGGATCCGTAAAATATCCACCAATCTCCGTAACCGGTTTCCCGAGAACACTTTTTTCTATGGTGAGCGTCATATGTTTTTTCAAAGTACTGTTCAGATCAATACATTCTGCAAGAACACTGTCTGTCTCTGGCATATACCGATAGACTACATGATTTACCGCCACTGCATTTTCAAAATAAGCATAGTCCGATTCATAAATTTTTCCTTCAAACGGATTTTCCTCATTATCCGCCGCATTTGCAGCCATTACCGGAAGTATACAAAATAAAGCAAACAGCATTATGCCCTTTAACATGATATTTTTAAACTGTCTGAACATAAAAGTTCCCCCTTTAAAATTTTAAATTTGATATCTTTTCCACTGCATCAGTTCGTTATACGTCTTTCCATGCCGGATCTTCCCATCTGTTTTTTGTTTTATTCCACCTCCTTTTCTGACGTTTTCCATTGACTGTCCGATACCTTGTTACGATTGTATCTGCAACTCTCTCCTCAATGCTATTGTTGTTATAAATTTGATTCTGCTCTCTATTGCTTATTGCAACACTATAACTCTCTACCTGCATACTGAGAGCCAACACTGCAATCAACAATATACTTTCCACCTTACCTCTCTTCATTTTCTTTCACCTCAAATCCACTCATTTTCATTTCTTCTGCATCTTCCTTCGATATCTCATCTTTATCATTTTCATATATCATATAATATTTATCTCCCTCTTTTTGAACATAGGTATTATCCGGAGTAAGTTCTTCCATACCTTCTTCTGTTATAATCTCATCTTCTGGCGGATCATAAGCTGGCTGTATAACCACCGTATATGAAAGAACAATCATAAGGAAAAAATATACCATATATTTTCTCTTTTGATTTCGTCCTGTTTTTTTATCCTGATTTTTGCTGATAATTTCAAATCGTTCTTTTAACTCTTCTCCATTTTTATCTGCCAGATGGACTCCGTACAAAACACCGCTGCCTCTTTTTTTCTGTGCATTTTTCAAGGTCTTAACTATCATTCCAAGATAACTTAACTGCTCTTTCTGACTGAGGTTTTCGGTCACAGTAAGATCACACCGAATTTCCAGATTCTTTTCCAGTGTATCCTGCATTTTGTAAACCAGTGGATTCCACCAGCAAAGACAGCGGCAGAGCTGCGTCAGCCATTTTATGTACAGATCTCCATTTGTGAAATGCGTACATTCATGAAGCAGGGCATAATATAATTCTTCTTCCGAATAATCGTAGTCCGGAAGATAAATATTCCACCGAAATACACCTTCCGCACAAGGAATAGTAATCCCCGGATTCTGATATACTGCTATTTTCTTTTTAATCTTTTTTTCCTGTTTGATTCTGCTAAGAACTGATTGGCACTGCTCATTTGCCTCTGTGGAATACTTTTGAAAAATGCGACACATTTCCTGGTATTTCACAAAATAACGCAACATGAAAACCCCTGCAATAATCAGCCAGATTGCTGCCAGAGCATCTGCTATTGTAAACTGTCTTCCCCATAAATTGTGTTTTTCAAGACCTATTACATTATTTATAATCGGAAATATTCCTTTTGATACTTGAATCCCTATAGATGGTCGAAAGTCAATGGGAAATATCATCCTGACAACCCCAAGTAAGTAAAACATCAGTGTCAGATGAATCCCTTTTCGCGTCGTGTAAATTTTCTTTTTTCCCATCCAGAAAACAATTCCGATAAAAATACTGTTCCATAAAATCGCCATGCAAAGTGAACCAAGATTAAACGTCATATCTTTTCCTGTTTTTCTGTCATTTTATTTATAATTTAAAGTTTTTATATATTTATTATTAATATTTTTCATTTATATT
>OGOH01000130.1_pt1 | contig 56668 bp, 51 predicted proteins | sample 1552571 | NCBI WGS metagenome assembly OGOH01 (sample SAMEA2580170, study PRJEB22360) | human gut metagenome | biome: human gut; feature: human-associated habitat; material: faeces | place: Denmark | collected 2008/2010
CCCGTTCCGTCCTCACGGAGCATCAGGCGACCGATGCGGTTCTGCGAGGCGTTGCGTCCGCCGTAGTAATACTTCACGTTGTTCTCCGGGTGGTCGGGATAGTTGATGCCCGTCAGCCGGTGATAATCGTAATCGTAGGTGATGGACTTGCCTTCCTTGGCAAGGTTGGCAGTCTGCTTGGTCAGCACATTGCCGAGTGCATCATACGTGAAGGTAGTGATGCCGCTTGCAGGATGGTTCACCTCGGTGCGGCGGTCGCCCATGTCATATACGGAGGTCGTCACGTTGCCTTCGGTGTCGGTGACTCTGACCAGACGGTCGATGCCGTCATACTCGAAGGTGGTGGTGATTTCTCCGTCAGGACCGCTGAGCTGCTTGGTCATGACGGTCTTGCCGCTGCCGTTGGTATAGGTAGCCTGCTTGTTGCCCAAAGCATCGGTCACGGTAGTTACCAATGCCCGGCTACCTGCATCCGTGGTATAGGCTGTCAGCGTCTTGGATTCGTCGGGAAGGGTCACTTCCGTGGCACGGTCGAGTACGTCATACACCGTTACGGTCGGCGATACTCCGTCAAATGCCTTGTTGAAGTCCGTCCGCTTGCCCAGCTCTTCCGTGACGGGATAGTAAGCCTTAGCGACACGTCCGAATGCGTCATAGACATTGCGTCCGCTGACAATCATTACGTTCTGTGCATCGGATACCGAGCCTTCGGATGCCGAAGTGACCACGCCGTCCTTCTTCACCTGCACGGGCCGACCGAAGCCGTCCACGAAGGTGACGGTTTCCATGTCATCGTCCGGATGCTGGATGTCGTAGTGCTTCGTCACGGCGTATGCCGGGGCGGTGATGCCGTTTGCCGTAAATTCAGCCTTCGGGCTGTATTCGAATGCAATAATATAAGGTACACCCGTAGCCAGTTCGTTCGGGCCACGTACTCCGGTGATGCGTCCGAGGTCGTCCACATCGGTCTCGTAGTAGAAGTTGTTCAGGTCGCGGCGTTCCTTGGCGATGCCGTAGCGGTAGTCGAAATTGCCTGCCTCGCTGCGGTAGCCGAACGCATCTTCCACACGTTCCACATACATGTTCATTTCCGGCTCGTAGCGGTACTTGTACCACATGCGCTGTCCCTTGGCATTGGCCGGAAGTGTCTTCTGCAGGATGTTGCCGAAGCTGTCATAACGATAGTCGGTGACGGCTTCGCCGTTTCCGAGCTGCTGTGTTATCTTGGTCAGGTGGTTCGGGTACTTCGTGTCATATACCGCCGATACCTGGTGGTAAACCTTTCCGTCTCCTCCGGTCACAGTCACATCGGTCGGCAGTCCGAGGATGTTCCTGCTGCTGTTGGAGGTATAGTGGATGTAGGTCTGGTAATCAAACTTGCCGTCTCCCTTGCTGCCGAGCTTGCCCTTGTTGCTGAACCTGTAGGATTTCAGTTCACCGTGGTGGCCGGTGAGGTAATACTCGTTCCATGCCTCCGAGGTAATCATTCCTTGTGCGGCACCTTCGTATTGCAGGTTCGCCGTATAGCGGAGCGGTACGAAGGCTGAAGCGCGGTCGCTGCACAGTACGGGCTGTGCGGTAAAGGTGTACTCGTCACCCTTGGCGGTCAGGTAGTAGCCGTCATATTCGTTGCGCGTTTCGGTGTAAACCTTTCCGGCTGCGTCTTCCACGGAAGCGTTGACGAGGTTGCCCTGCGTGTAGTAGCCGGACACATCATACTTCTGTACGGACTTGCGGTAAAGCGCATTTTCATTTTCGGTGTCGAGATTCTTGCTAATCACTTCGCCGAAGCCGAGGAACTCACGTTCGTGGCGGTCGCGCTTGCCGTCCTTGTATTCAAAGGCGGTGGTCATGAGCGGACCGTCGTCATGGATGCCGTCATCCACCGTGAGGGAAGACATCACCCATTTGCCGCCGGGAAGCCCGTAGGTGGGAGCGGTATGAGCATAGTCCAGCGTAAACGTACCGCCGAGCGAGTTGGTGACTGCCTTCAGCATGTTCGTCCTGCCGATGGCGGAACGGGTCACTTTCAGCTCGCTTTCCTTCTCAGATTCCACAATGTCGAGATAGCCGTCACCGTCCACATCCTGCAAGGCATACGTGGGGCGGCTGATGCTGTGACTGGTGGAAAATCCCGGATTTGTTGATATTTTGATACTAACAATAGGAATGACAATAGAGACTGTGAAAGCAGCGTTAGCCGATTCAGAAGTAGAGGCTGACTCATTCAGCGAGCCTACACCCTTCCAACTTATCGGAGACAGGAAACCATTGCCGACATTAAATGCCACCATGATGCCTCCTGCGTCTTTCCATACCTTATCCAGCAGTCCGTCTGAATTGACATCCAGCAGGTTGTATTCCTCATCACTTTCAGAAGTAACCAAACCGAATCCGGCCTGGAAACTGCTGGATGCTTTGTCTATACCTTTGATATTAAATCCGTCACCATATCCGGCTCCGGCACTGTAAGAATGGCTCTTGCCACCTTGAATGCGATCGACATCCCATCCGACCGGTTCGGAGAAAGCATATCCGAGATTCAGACGGACATTCTTGCCGGCCAAAATCTTATCAGGCAGACCGTCGCCATTGACATCTGCAAACGATTCAACCGCATTATCCGTATTGACTGGAGCACTTCCGGAAATGGAAACATTGCTCAGAGCCTGGGAAAGAGACATTTTTTTGCTCTCCTTGTCGGGATTGGCATTCACATTGTTTTTGGCATTCTTGATTGCCTTGATATTGTCGCTCAGATTGACAATATTGGAAACGGAAGCTACCGGTGAACCGCCATACCCCCAGGCTTTCGAGGAGTTCTCTGAATGGGTATTGCCAATTCCATTGTATTTTTCTCCGCTGAGACCTCCTTGGGTATTGGTGTATTGCACACTTCCACCGGCTACAATATCCGGATAACCGTCACCGTTCATATCCATCATTGCCACCTGATTCTCCGCACTGCCGCTTGCATCGTTAAAGGTAATTCCCAGAGCTCCGCTTTGGTTCACCTTGCTCTTGCTCTTGGAAACCAGCGTAACGGCTGCCGCACCGGTTCCTTGCAGGCAATCACCTGTCAGATCGGCCACATCCACCTGATTATCCAACGGATTGGTAATGACCACATCCTGTTCTGCCAGTCGGGCCGTACCGGCTTCAGCAGCTGTCAGGTAGATTTCCTGACGCTGTCCGACCCAGCGGTCGGGCGACATCTGGTCTGTGCCTATCGGTGTGAAAGGCAGGGTCAACGGGTCAATCTTGGCATTTTCGTTCTCTGGGAGTTTGAGCAGAGCCTCGTCAATGGGCTTGCCATAGCGTCCCTCGGAAGCATTGTAAACGAAGCCGCCCCAGCCACGGTACAGCATACCGAAACCGCTGTTGACACCTTCGGCATAGAATCCGGCGTTCACGCTGTCCTTCGGCAGACCAAGCGTATCGGACTGCAACAGCACACGTGCCACGGTAAGGGCATCATCCGATAACGTACCGGGATAATGATACTCGAACCAGACCTTCTCGGAGCCGGGATTTTCCAGTTTCAGTACATCTGCCTTCAAAGCACCTTCTGTTATGGTGAAAGTCTTTTTCGCCAGCAGCTTGTCCGCTGTCTTTACCGTCAAGGTCACGTCACCGTTGAATCCTTTTGCCACTGTAATACGGGGCTTGACAATCACCGCCGTATCTGTTGCAGCAAACGTATAGGAATGACTTTCCTTCACGGCATGGGTAAACATCCTGTAATGTGCCGGAATCGCAAGCGTCTGTTCAATGGAGGATGAATCCTTGTAGGTCACAGATGGTATCCAGCGGATCTGCTCCCAGTTCACATTGGAGGATGATGCAATCTCAAACCCTACGTTCGGGAACTTCTCGGCATTGGCGATACTGGCCGATACCTCCACGGCATCCGCCTTCTCTGCTGCGGGATAGGTCTTTGTGAAGAGCACTTGCTCTGTATAATTCGGATTATCGTTGCCGTTATCGTCCTTTTTGTTGTTTGAACCGATAATTCGCAGTACGACATCATCCGTAGTGACGGGTTTGCTGAACTTTCCTGATACGGAGAACGGGACACCTTCCACATTGGCAACGGTATTCACGTCATATACCGCACCTTCCGCAGGTTTGTAAACCGTCGTGGAATAGCCTCCCGGCAAGGTCTCAGCCGTACCGGCATAGGTGATGACAGGCGACCAGGCAACCTTGTCAAAAGCACCATTGCTCTGTTCTTTCGCACCGGACTGCACGCGGAAATAGATGCGTTCGTCTTTCTTTATCTCAAATGCGTCCACAGAAGCCGGGTATGCTGAAGCATCTCCTTTGGCAATATCCTTATGCCATTTTTCGGCATTACCTTTCTGGATAGATACACGCACACCGTCTGCCTTGTCATATTCTTCCTTGTCGTAGTCACCTTCGGGTGCAATCAGGCTGACCGTCCCGGAAATGCTGACCATACCGTCCCGGGGAGCCTGCCATACGCGCACGATGTCTTCCATGGGAGAAGATTTAACGGCTTCCTTTTGTTCGTCAAGGTCGATGGTAATCACCGAAGCGTCAATCTTTCCGCTATAGATGATGGGGCTCGGAGTGTCAGCACTGCTTAACGTGAATGTCGGTACCGCATTACCGTTGCTGTCAAACTCAAGGTGGTTGAAATAAACCTTGCCATTGGAAACGAGGTCAACCAGTCCGTCTCCGTTTATATCACTGAAATATTCGGTAGTCTTGGTTTTGGTCTTGGATGCATCAATACCCCTCATGGCGGTCAAGTCCATGAATCCCACAGTTACCTTACCGCCTCCGGAATTGGTAGAACTCTTTACCGTTGAGAAACCGGAAATGCCGGAAACCTTAATAGCCTCGCCATAAGTGATTGTATTATCGACCTTTAGTTGCGGACGATAATAGACTGTACTTCCTTTTCTGAACACTTTGTCAGGAAGTCCGTCACCATTCAAATCGACCAATGTGGATAAGCCTTTGCTCTTGTCCGACGAATAATTGTAGGAACCGCCGGCTGTATTGCCTTTCCAGACACTGCCGTCATAGATACCCACACCGGCATAGAAAGAACCGCTGGTGGAAGAACTTACCGTACCTCCCAATGCGGTCGGTTTGTCGCTGAACCGTTTGGTGACGGATTGCAGGGGATTGACAAATCCGGCATCCAGTCCGTCATTGTGCATGTTCCACGTTTCCTGACTGTCCTTGAAGGGGATATACCCCTTGTCGGACTGCACGTCGTCGTAGTAACTGAATTTCTGGAAAGACACCTCCTGCCCGTTAGAATCCAGGTGGCGCACACCGGCGAGCAGTTCACGGTTGAAAGCACCGTTCCGGTACTCAAAAGCATAGCTTCTGAGCACGTTTCCCCGGAAGTTCACCGTCACTTTCTCCAGCAGGCGGTTGGAAGAGGTCAAATAGCCGTAGCGGGCGTTGTTGGTCTTCACCTGCCGGGTCTTGCCGCCTTCAAACGTCACGACGGTATGGGGCTCCTGTCCGGCATTTCCGGCACGCACCTCTTTCAGGTAGAGCGCCTTGGCTTTCAAGCCGCCGCGGACATCTTCATCGGCTGCCTCATACACATATTCCATGAAGTCGCCGTGCGTTTCTTCCACCCGGCGCAGTTTCCACTCGGAAATCACCTCACGGGTATTGCCGGAAACATCCGTGAATGTGCCTTTCAGAACGGCACCTTCACCGCCATAGGTGTATTTCACACCCTGCTTGTCGGTGACTTCCCAGTAATAGTCTGCCGGACTGCTTCCCTTGCGGATGATACGGCTGAAGTCTCCTCCCTGACGGGTATAGAACTGCCGGTCTGCCTTGCGGGGCATCTTGTCTCCACGGTGGGCCACACCCATCTGTCCCTTGTCGTCCATGGTCGAGAGCATGGAGCCGGAGAGCAGGTAGGTTTCCGTCTCGCCGGCCATATCATAGCGCGGCACGCCCCATCGGGTGTCCAATGAGATGGAAGGAACTGAAAGGCTCCATCCTTCACCGAGCCAGCCGCTGCCGCCCTCGCTGCTGTACTGGATGCCGAGTGAGGGGGCCATGCCGTTTCGGGCAGGCGGCATCTCAAAGGCATACTGCAGGCTGGCCGTTCCGCGGTTGTTGGCCTGCGGCGGAGCAATCAGGTTGATTTTGGCCGTTGGGTCGGCGGCCTTGATGTCGTTCATCATGGTCGGCGCAAACCCTTCGGTCTCCGGCGATTCGGGTGCCTGAATCACGCCATTGATCATATCCGTGAAGTGGGTGGTTCGTGACACCACGCAGGCTTCCTGCTTGTCGACCTTCACTCTTTCCAGCGCCACCCAGTGTTTGGTGTCGTTGTCAAAATAATAGGTACGGATGTCGTCTTCGGTGTAGCCGCTCGGAATGCGGGTGCGGTCGTACTTCAACCGGACGGTGGCTCCCTTTTCCGTGAAGTGTGTGCCGTGCGGCAGGAAACGTACGCCTTCTCCCTCGGCTGTGACATTGGTCATGCCGAAATCCAGTGCCGGCAGGTCCATTTCACGCAAGGGACGCATGGTCAGCTTTCTGGCTGCCAGCATGACGCCATGATCTACCAGTAGCGCACCGTTGGCATTTTTCAGGCTGTCTGCCTTGTCTTGGGCAAAATGCTTCCCTGCCGTCCGGGCAGCCGGAGTCTGAAAAGCGCGTTCATAATCTGCCTTGCCTTTCTTCAGTGTCGGGAAGGAAGCGGTCAGGGTCTTTCCGGAGGCGGTAGTGGCACTGAGCGTGAGGCTGCTGCCCGATACGGGAACGATGCCTTCGAACTCGCCGTCCTGCAATGTAAGTACGGTATGTCCTGCCTTGACCGTCCGAACCCCGTTACGGACGAAGCCGTGCACATAGGCCAGGTCGCCATAGACTACCGGAGTTTGTGACAGCGTAAGTGCCTGCCCGGGTCCCGATGCCGTTTCGACATGCAGGTTGCGTACCGAATAGCTCCTGCCTTCGGGAGCCGTGAAAAGTACGCGGTTGACGCCTTCATGCAGCCAGGCCGGGTGAATCTCCTCGCGGACATGGGTCCAGCCGTCGGATGCCGTGGCCATATAACCGCCGGTGGCCGGACGGTCGTTGATGCTCTTGGCTACGGCTCCGGAGTGATCCGCACCCTGCAGCTCGTAACACAGCCAGACGCGGGCGTCCGACGGAATTGTCCGGGAGAGGTTGATTTCAAAGATGTTGTCCTCGGGGTTGTCGGCAGTCTTCCCTTCGGGAATACCGACCGAACCGTAGCGGAGGGTGGCATAGGCGGCTGTCGTGCCTGCTGCCTGTATCGGAGTGGAAGAAGTGCGGTGGGCAGTTGCCGCCTTTGCAGGACGGCTGCCGTCTTCTTTCTTCCTGCCGCTGTCTTCGGATTTTTCTTGCCGGATTTCCGATGCCGTTTCCATCTGGAGCTGCGCATTCGGAGACTGGCCGGACAGATAATGCGAACCGGCAATGCCGGCTGCCGCCAGCGCCACGGCTGATGCGGCGATGATAATTGTCCGTTTCATGATATTTCGGTTTTAGTTGAACTATTTGGCTATAATCTTCCGGGTTTTTTCCCAATCCGGACCGATGGCCTTGACTACATAGACTCCTGGGGCGGGTGCCTCGAAGCGCGAACGTTTGGTTGTTTCACCTTCCATGAACTGCTCGTGAACCAGTTTGCCGGAAGCGTCGAATACCATCAGCGTGACATCCCCGGGCTGGTCCTGCTCCAGCACGACATCAAAGATGCCGGTCGTGCCGTCAGGCTTTACCTGGAACGAATCGTCCCTGTTACCGTTTCCTTGGCTGTTTCCTTCACCGTTTCCGGGCCGGTCTGACCAGCCGATGAGGGAACCTTCCTTCTTTTCTGTTCCATTGGGGAGTGTCGGGTCGCACTCACTGCCTACATGTACCGTGAAGAGGGCCGTGTTTGTCTTGGGATTCTCAACCTGTACATTGCCCGAATGGGTGAAATCGGGAATCGGCTCTCCGTTTACGGTCAGTCCGGTAATATGTGTTTCACCGGTTCCGAACTTGATGCACAGACGCCATGCCCGGATGTTCCATTGGGTAAAGCGGCGGATGACCTTGCCGTTGAGCTTGTACGATACGGTAATGCCTTCCAGTCCCAGCGTGAGGACGTCTCCTTCCTTGATGCGGATAAACTGGGTAAGGCTCGTGTGTCCGTCGATAATCATATATGCCTTGTCACCTCTGACATCAAAGCCGAACTGCGTGATGTCGTCGGATATTCTCGGTTCCACACCGAGGCGGTAGTTGGAGTTGGTTCCTGTCACCGTCCAGGAAACTTCTCCGGATGCGAAGATCCGCTTGTCGTGTACGTAGGTGGTGTATAGTGGTCCGCCTGTTCCGTAGATGTCGTTGCCGCCGCCCTGGGTGACTTTCAGCGTATAGGTGCCGGGAGCCAGTCCGTCAATGCGGTGAGCCTCTCCGGTGAACTTGCCGCTTGCAATGATTTCATCCTTGGATACGCCGGCTACCGTATCGGCTGAGAGCACATAGTCATAGACGGGGGTGCCGATGCGGATGTCAATGTCGATGCTGCCGTCATTGCGGGGCTTGCCGTCCTCACAGGTGGACGGGGTCGGAACGGCATCTGCCGCCAGTCCGTCATAATATGCAAAGGTGAATACATCGCTGCCGCTGCCGTCCAGATCCCAGAACAGGTTGTGGAATACGGTCTTTCCGCGCATGAGGTCCGGCCGGGAGCATTTCACGGCTATCATGTCTTCCGTATCGAACCTGCCTTCCCCGCTGGGATCGATGAGCAGCAGGGTACGGTTGCGGCAATACTGTGAGAACTCGTCATCCGGGGTAAGCGCATGGCTGAGTTCTGCCATGTTTCCCGTGTCACCGATGCCGCCGGTACGTACAGCGGCTATGTGCAGCGGTTCTTCGGAGGTGACGGCCCGGATAAGGCCTGACATTGAACCGGAGGCTTCGGGCAGGGGAATGGTTCGTGCCCGACTGCCGATACCGTCAATGCGGAGATAGACCTGCCCGTCTTCCCTCCGGATGGAAACGGCACTGCCGCTGACTCCGGTGGCCACAGCAGTAGTGCCGGCCTGTCCGCCGGAGATGGCATAGACGTTTCCTTCCCTGTCGAAGCGGTAGCCGTATTCACAGGTGTTGCCGCCGGAGCCGGTAAAGCCCGCATCGAAAGTGGGATGGCTGAGCGGGCAATAGAAGGAGATGGCTCCTTCACGACCGGGAAGTGCCGGTGTGACGGCAAAGGCTTCGGTCGCACTTGAGTCCTGCTCGATGGTGTCCAGGAAGCCTTTTCGGGTAACGGTCATGCCCGTGCCGTTCCAGCGTACCGAGGTGCTGTCTGCCGATGCCGGTACATTGCTGCGTACCGTCCATGTGCGGTGCATGATGTGCCACAGGGTATCTGCCGGTGAGGTGTAGGTGGTCAGCGGACCGTTGTCGTCACCCCAGAAAATGTACCCTTTGTCGGGCAAGGGATTGCCGTATTCACGCCCCATGACGAGCAGGCGGCTGGCGGACGACTCCGCATAGGAATTGCCGTCGTGGAAAGTATCGTTTGCTTTCATGGTGGCATAGACGGGTTCTTCCTCGTAGGAAGTGGTGGAGAGGGGCTGGTAGAGAGCGGAAGCGGCATCCGAGCCGATGGCTGTCACCCGGTAGTGATAACCCAAGTTCTCGTCCTTGTCCCATATCAGGTTGCCTTCACTGTCCAGATAGGAATTGTTCAGGGTGATTCCATACTTGACGGCCAGGTAGCTTTCCACTTTCCTGCGTTCTGCCGGGGTGAGGTAACGTCCGTAGATGATGACTTCGGGGGAATAGCCGTCAAAACGGTTGTTCCCGAATGACGCTTCATCATAACCGGTGCTGAACTGCGGATTGGATGCGGAATAAGTACCGCCGACAAACAGATTCGATACGGAGTTTTCTCCCCAAAGGCCCGTTCCGGGACGGTTGCTCTTCAGATAGGTGAGCACGCGGACGGAGGACTCCCGGAAGTCTGTAGCGGACTGTCTGTCAGAGGAGGAGAACAAGAGGTCTTCTCCCGTGTCCTTTCCGTAGTCCAGAGGCTCCGTGCCGTTGGCACGTACGGCCTTGTCCTTTGAAAGGATGGATCCGTCGCCTTTCCTCCCGTCAAGGGAATAGAGCAGCATATCCTTGTCGTGACTCTCGGGAGGCAGGGCAAAGACACCAAAGACAGTAGCCTGTGAAAAGTTGGAGAACTTGAAGGAAGCTGTTTTTCCGTAGCTTTCTCCTGAAAGGTACAGTGCCGGATGAAAATTGAATGCCGGCGCGAAGGAGCGGGTCTGGGTGTATTCGCTTCCCGGTTTTCCGCTGCGGTCTAGAGAACGCAATTTTACGGAATCCCCTGCGAGATCCATCCAGCGGTATGCGCCTTGAAGGTCTGCCGTCACGGGCAATGTCTGGAACCACAACTCTGTTCCTTTGACACCGCCGGGGGACTGTGCACCCGCTGTCACAACTCCTGCACCGAATAGAAGTAGCATTAGTTGCTTCATCGCTTGTGTGATTAAGGTTAATGATGGGAAAGGTTACCGGCCTTTCCAATGGATTGTGTCCGCTGAAGAAGTAAGGTAGGTGCGGACGGAGCTACAAAAGAGAGAATATGGTCCGGAATATGTTATCCGGTTGAAGACATCATTCCGATGCCGACAATGGGAGGTATAGCTCCAATGGCAAATATAAGGTTTTCTTTTGTTGTTGTAAACAAAAAGAAAAATAAATTTCACTTTTAACACTGGAACCGCATAATAAATCACATATACGTACCATTATGCAATTTATGCATATTCGTTAACTACATGATAGCATCTACAGAATTTTATAATTCATCTCACATCTGGAATTCTCTTTGTAATGCGTTTTAATGGAATAAATTACAAGAGATGCAGAAAAACACGCCTTCTTATTGGTAAGGTCAAGACTTTAATTATTATTTGTTGCTTTGTTTCTCTTTTTTCAGTTCTTTATTGATGGTAGAAACTATACATTCGTTCAACATGTATTTCAATTCTTCGCTGTCCTTGGCATATTGTCCGCAAATATAGTAGACTTCCTTTATAGCTGCGTTTCTAAACTCTTTAATGATAGCACCTTCAGGTATGAGCCTTTCTGTTTGCCAGTAATCAAGAACCAAATTAACCATGGTTGCGCGAAGTTGTTTTCTGGTATCTACAGACAGTTTCTTGAAAGAAAGTTGTTCCACCATATCAGATTCACCTGGATTTATCGGACAATCATTGTTCGTGCCGTATTGCGGACCATATTGCATATAGTCCTGCCACATTCCTAAGTTTTTTTCGACTTCTACATAGCAAGTATTTAGGTTTCTCTTCTTATTTTTCTTTTTACCCATATGATAAGTTGAATGTATTTTACAAAAGTAATCAAAGTTTGATTAACGTTGTAATATATATTTTCGATAAATAAATCAAACAAATAACTTTCATTGTACAGATACAATGAACCTTTTCTTATTTGAATAAAATTCTGTGTAGTTCATCTAATGACGAATTCTTTTTATCGGACTGTCTCTGCATTTCTACTTCTAATTTCTGTAAGTGGTCAACTCCAGATTTACCGCTATACTTGTTTCGTTTCCCTTTGTCTGTCCGGGCAGCTTTCAAATACAGATGGGCAAACTCGATATGGCCTTTCATGTTGGCCGTGAGGCTGGCAAAGTTATTAAACTCACAGCCTACTACAATGCCGGAGAAAACGGAAATAATCCGGGTGATGATTCTCCATTCCTTGTACAACAAGATATACAGTTCTTCTTTCTCCAGCGGACTCTTGTCACATAGCTGAATCCGATAACAATATAGCAGAAACGAATAACGTACATAGGCATTTTTGTATCGGGGAATTGGATTCTGGCCTGATACATTCATGTAGCTCCTGTAATTGCTTACAGGCGGGTTGAATCAAATCGGAAACCACCACATGTTCCGAGAGCAGCAGCTGCAGAACGATGTAGCAAAATGACTTTTGCAGGCTGTCACCTTCCTTAAAGTTCCTCGAAGCATAATCCAGCAAGTCTGTGACATCCGTCGGTCTGAACATATAGTTCAAGTGTGAACGGATGAGAGGATTTGAGAAGATGTGGTCATAGCTGCCTCCTAAAAAACTGGTTGTGTAATCATCGCTGAAAGCCACCTTTCTAAGATGAAGCAATGTGCCCCATATCATTCTTTTTTGAGTTTCTTCATTGGCACAAGCCATTGAAGACAGAAAGTTGTCCACTGCCCAGGTTCCGGCCTGTAAACTTTCTTCCAGCCTGTTTTCATAAAAAGAGGCATTGTATATCGCAATGCCCTTTGACTGTATAAATTCTGATGCCATATCGCATAAACGTATTAGAACTTAAAGAAAAAGAGTATTCATGAGATTACATCATCCATTTACATTTTTAACGACTCATATTATGGTTTTTATTGCTTCTCCATCGTCAGTTCAGGATTGATCATAGTTGACTTACTACTTTCATCACTTCACGCACATACCTTGGGTCTTCCGCATAGCCAATCTTATGCAACCATAACAAATAATTGCCGCCAGTGTATTTGTATTGGACCTTGGTATAGTAAGCACGCACACTTTCCGTCCAGTGATTGAACTCATAGTATTTCCCGGTTTTGGGATTCGTCAGTCCAAACAGGTTGTGCCGGTTCCGACAGAGCGGTGAACGGAACCAGCCCGTTTCCAGTATGGCTTGTGCCAGCACTATCTTCGGATGCCGGATGCCATTGCGGATGATTTCCTGATAGAGATTGGGAATGGTAAGTGCAGGAAGTTCTTTTCGTACAGAAACCTCAGTTTTTTCAGTTCTCTTCTCAGGCGCTTTTTCGTGGGACACCCTTGCGTAAACTTTTCGGGCATATAGCTCCGAAAGCGGTTTCACAGGCACCTCTAGGGCAAGTGAGTCCTTTTCTGCCTTTTTGCAAGACTTATAAGCGCCCAAACTCCTCTGTAGGGTATCAGGAGCCACTTTTTGTTGCTTTTCAGGACGGATTCCCTTCTCTTTGGTAATCGTATAGAACTGTGCCGATGCTGAAGCGGAACCAAGAATCAACAGCACGGCGGTCAGAATGATGTTGTGCATTTCTTTTCAATGATAGGGTTGACAATACTTTTGCGGGTGTTCAAGGCGGTTCCGACCGCAAATATATCGTTTTACTTAAACAATACGAAAATGCACAACATCAATCATTCTGAAAGGCTGCCCTACGAGAAGTTGGCGGCATTGGGCATTAACCGGGAAAAGGCCGACAGCCTCCCTCAGGAAGTGAAGGAGAAACTGGCTTCCGGTGAGGTCACACCGCTCTTGCAGGTGTCCATCAGTGCCCGTAACGGAGACCTTATTACGCTTCCCCTCAAACTTCAGTTGACCACCGATCAGCAAGGTAATCCGGCGCTTATGGCTTATCCTGTCCGTGCCGTACTGGAAAAGGAACGCAACCAGGTGTTGCGATTGTCTGACCAAGAAGCGGAGCGGTTGGGTAAAGGTGAAGTCATCCAGAAAGCCGTGGAAGTCAACGGAGAAAAGACCCAGCAGTATTTGCAACTCGATCCCGAAACCAAATCCGTTATCCATCGTCGTGTGACGGATGTTCAACTGGAGCAGAAACTCAAGGACATGGAGAAAGTCAACGACATCGAACTGGGCATGCAGCAGAAGCAGCAGGTACGCGAGGGAAAACCCATTGAGCTGAATGTGGGTGGTGAAAAAGTATCTGTTGGTGTGGATTTGAAAGAGCCCCAAGGCTTCAAGGTTATCCAGGGCGACATGAAAGAGTGGGAACGACAGCAGAAACTCCGCTACGACGAACAGCATCCCGAGTTCCTGGGACTGGTGATGACGGACAAGAACCGCTGGGAATACCAGCAGGTGGTGGACAAACAGTCACAGGAAAGAGCCTTGAAACTCCATGCTCCGAAAGCTGAACAATCCAAAGGTCTCAAACGCTAAATCCTTTTCCCTATGGTCAAGAAGAATGCAGAGAAGGATGTCGGCTTTGTCCGGCAGTTCAACGAATTGAAGAAGAAACATCCCGATGCGGTGCTGCTTTTCCGTAAAGGAGATTTCTACGAAATGTATAAGGAAGATGCACTCAAGGCATCGGTAATACTGGCGCTGAAGGTATCAGACAAAATCCTTCCGTTGGAGAAAGACCCCATCAAACTCCTGACCTTTCCCCGTCATGAACTGGACAAGCATCTGCCCAAGCTGATTCGCTCCGGTCAGCGGGTCGCCATCTGCGAGGCGATAGACCGGCCGGAACTGATGAAGAAGCCCAGGGAAAAGACCGGGGAAGATTTGAAAGAAACGAATACCTCCAACAAGAATACTATGGCGAAAAAGAAGAAAGAACAGGCTGTGCAGGAAGAGCCAACCAAAACAGTCAAGACGGCTGCAGAGGAAAAACCTGCCAAGGAAATGAAGACGGAAGCCAAAGCCGAAGTCAAGAGTGAACAACAGGCCGAGCAGAAAGCGGAAGCCAAGCAGGAACGCAAGCCACGGGAACCCCAGATGATTACCGCCAACGGCGAGAAAGTCAGCCACGGCCATGCCTTCCAGAGCACCACCAATCCGGCAGACTGGTACTTTACCGCCAAGATGGACGGCGTACAGCTGAAGCCGCAGAAGATGGACGCAGCGGATTTGGCCGCATACCAGAAGAAGGAAATGACGGTGCCCCAGCTGATGGAGAAGTATTATCCGACTAAGCTGATGCCGAAGGTATCGGAAGAAGCGTACCAAATGCCGAAGCAGTTGTCCGGCCCTGATGGTGCCATCACCATCGACAAGTTCAATGTCTATAAGGAAAAGGACGAACAGCGACCGGACTACGGCAAGTACAAGTTCTATGTGCAGATGGGCGACACCAAGATGTCGGCAGTGGCTTCCCGTGAGGACTTGAATGCCTACTTCGACCGCGTGGTCAGTCCCACACAGCTTGTGGAGAAGAATTTCGGAGAGCGCCTACACCTGCAGTCTGCCTACGAGAAGTACCAGCTTCCCGAAGGAGTGGACCCCAAAGGAGTCCGTGTGGCCAAGGACCACTCCGACAACAAATGGAAGGTTTCGATGGACCTGGGTGACAAGGGCAAGACCAGCAAGCATGAAATCTCCTTCGATGACGGCTACTCGCTCTTCAAAGCCAAGACCGCTACCCGCGAACAGATTGCTGCCAAGTACCTCAATACGGAAATTACCGGCATGCTTTCAGCCGTGACCAACAAACTGGAGAAGTCGGCTTCCATGAAAATGTAACAAAATCAAGAGAAACAATCGAATATTCAAGAAACAATAAAAGACGAAAAGATATGACAGCTAAAAAGACACACGAGGAGTTGGTGGAACTCCTTCAGACCGGTAAAATCGGTTTCCTCCGCTTTGTGATGGATGGGGACAGTGCAGAGGATTATTTGGAATGGTGCCAGACCCACGGTACGGATCCTTCGGATGAATCCGCAGAGTTTTATGTCGAACAGACGGACATCGACCAGATGGACCGTCAGGTAATGGATGACGAAAGCTATGGCGTATGGAACTAATTCATCAGGCAATGCCGGACAGGTAGCCATCGACCGCTTTGCCGAAATGATGATAGCCCGCATGGAACAGATGAAGGCTTCCGACTGGAAAAAAGGCTGGATTGGCGGTGCATCCGGATTTGCAGGTCTCCCGCAGAACGTGGGAGGCCGCAACTATTCAGGTTCCAACTCCTTCTTCCTCCAACTGCAGACTGCTGCCCAGGGCTACCAGTTACCAGTGTACCTCACCTTCAAGCAGGCGCACAACCTGAAAGCCCATGTGCTGAAAGGTGAAAAAGCCTTCCCCGTGGTCTATTGGGACGTGCTGGTCAAGGATAAGAACGGTCATAAGGTCAGTTCGGATGAGTATAAGGCCATGAGCAAGGAGGAGAAGAAAGGCATGGATGTCATTCCCTTCTTCAAGGCTTTCCCCGTGTACAACATAGACCAGACCAACCTGGCAGAGGTGCAGCCCGAACGGGTGCAGAAACTCATGGAGAAGTTCAAGGTGCCCGAACTTCGAGATAAGGAAGGCATGTATGTCCATGCTGCTCTCGACCGGATGATTGAGACGCAAGGCTGGCTCTGCCCCATACAGGCAGACAAACGGGTGGACGGAGCCTTCTATTCACCAGCTAAAGACATCGTGGTGCTGCCCATGAAGGAGCAGTTCAACATCGGCGATACCCCCGAGGAAGTCTACCGGGGCGGCATGGAGTTCTATTCCACCATGCTGCATGAGATGTCACACTCCACCATGACCCCTGAACGGCTCAACCGCGAGATGGGCGGACGTTTCGGAGACCCGAAATACGCCAAGGAGGAACTGGTAGCTGAACTAACGGCTGCCATGATCTGCCATTCGATGGGATTTGACATGAAGGTGACGGACAACTCCGCAGCCTATCTGGATTCCTGGATTGGGGTACTGAAGCAGGAACCGAAGTTCATCGTTTCCGTCATGGCGGACGTGAACAAGGCTTCAGACCTGATTCTGGACCATGTGGACAAGCAGCGGCTGGCACTCAACGAGCAGCCCTACCTGACGAAGAACGACCCGTTTGCCCCGTTGGGCGAAGGCGAAGAGGTGCCGTTCAAGAATGCAGCCATTGTGAAGACACGCAACGGGGATTATGCCATCCGTGCTTCCTACGATGGTGTAGAACTGGGGTTGAAGAAGGTATCGAAAGATACGGCCAAGACCTATTTCCAGCTGACGGACTACAAGGACAAGGCAGCCTTCCTGAACATGACAGCGCACAAGACCTTCGAACCGGAGATAGCCAATCTCAAACGCACGCAGGCCGTGGGTGCCAAGTTAAGCATCTGATTTTATGTAGAACCTTCAATTCCATGAACCATGACTGATTACAAGGTAAACTTCAAGGACCTCAAAGCCAAGGTAGGCATCGACGATGTAGCCTATGCGCTCGGGTACCGTCTGGACCGCAAGGCCGGTGTGGGCCGCTACATGGAGCTGGTGTTGGGTGATGGCAAGGAAAAGCGGGATGCGCTCGTAATCAGCCACCCCCAGGACAAGGCTTCCCAGCGGTTCTTCCGCCGCGACGGTTCCAAGGGGGATGTGGTCACACTCATCCGGGAGAACCTGAATGCCTTCAACGTATCGGGCAAGGATGAATGGCAGAAGATAGCCAAGGTGCTGTCCCGCTTTGCCAACATGCCCGAACCTGAATACCGCGAGGACCGGGAGTATGTACAGTCAGCCAGGTATCATGCCACCTTCGACAGCTCCAGGTATGAGGTGAAGCCGATAAATCCCGACAAGATTCCGGCCATCTTCCAACAAAGGGGATTGTCCGATGAAACGGTACGCACCGTCGCTCCGTTCATCCGGCTCATCCGCGACAGGAAGAACGAGAACTTTGACGGCTACAACATCGGCTTCCCTTATACCAACGGAGAGAACGACAAGGTCCGGGGCTACGAAATGCGAGGGTACGGCGGTTACAAATCCAAGGCTGCCGGAAGTGATTCTTCCTCTTCTGCATGGGTGGCCGACTTATCAGGTGGCTATCCGAATGTCGTGAAGAGTGTCTTCTTCTGTGAGTCGGCTTTCGATGCCATGGCATTCTACCAATGGAACCGGAAGCAGCTGACCAATGAAATTGCCCTGGTATCACTGGGCGGCACGTTCTCTGACGGACAAATCCGGCAGGTGCTGAACCGCTTTCCCGGAGCCCGTCCGTTTGACTGTTTCGACAATGACCTGCCCGGTCGTATCTACGGCTTGCGCATGATGGCGCTGGTAGAGAACATCCCCTTGAAAATCAACCGAACCCGTGACAGTCTGGAAGTGGAAGCGAACGGACGTTCCTTCCGGCTTGATCCGGAGCGTCCCTTTCAGGTGCAAGTCAAGGAACACCTGTCGGTCAGATACGATATGGGACAATGGCTTCCTCCCAAGGCTTTCAAGGACTGGAACGACTGTCTGCTCAACAAACCGATGGAGGTGCGGCTGCATCCGACCAAACAGGACCAAATCAATAACCTGGCCGAACGCAGAAATGCAGGCCCTAAATTATAAACGTATGAATGTAAGACGATGGAAACGCTCCTTGTTAATCGCTGCTGTTGGCTTATTGATAGGCAAGACTCCACTCTTTGCCCAACAGACCGACCCGGCGCTGACTTCTGCTGTACTGGGTCAGACCGCAGCCTTAAAGAAGATCCACAAGGACCGCAAGAAAACGCAGGAGAAAATCATTGCAGCGGAAGTAGCCGTAACTGCTTCACTGGAGCGGATTCACCAGGTGGAAGACAAGATGCTGGACTATCTCTCGAATGCGCAGGGTGCCATGCAGAACCTCTACCAGATTAAGCGGGCCGGGGAACTGGTGGCCAAGGAAATCCCGCAGAACTGCAGCCTGCTTCTCAAATCGGTGGGCGGCAATCTGAAGGGAACCGTTATTGCGGCCATGGTATCGGATGAACTGACGGATGCCGCCACCCAGATGACGGCACTCTTTCCCTTCATGAAACAGCTGGTGACTTCGGGCAAATATGATGTGACGGGGGATGACGGCAAGAACGAGAAACACAAGGTAAACCTGCTGAACGCTTCGGAACGCTACTACATCGCCAACGAGGTGGTAAGCCGGCTGGAAGCCATCAACACCAACCTGTTTATTCTGGCCTGGCAGGTACGCACACTCTCATGGAACGACCTCTGGTTTTCGCTTGATCCCGAAGGATGGGCCAACGTGATGTCCGGCAAGAACATCATCGGCGGTATCATCTCGGACTGGAACCAGGGCTACAGTCTGAAATGGTAAATAGGTAAACAAGTAAACTAATTTACTAATCACATAGTAATCAAGTAAGGAAATAAGAAAGTAATCAATGCAATAAGTAACAGAATCATATAGTAAACAAATCATCCAAAAACAAAAGCGTATGGAAAAGAAAATAATCGGTCGTTGTCCCTTGTGTGGCGGCAACGTGGTAAAGACCTGCAAGGGCTACCGCTGTGAGAACAACATCGCCGAACAGCCTACCTGTGTGCTGAATATCAACGGCATTATCGGCAACCGCAAGATGAGTGACGAAGAAATCACCGAACTGTTGGAGCACCGCTTCATCCTGTTGGACGGCTTCGCTTCCAAGGAGGGAAAGACTTTCCCTTCCGTGCTGGAACTGGCAGACAACGGTGCCATCAACATGCAGTCTGTCATCGGCAAATGCCCGCATTGTGGCGGCGATATTCGGGTGGGTACGAGAGCCTTCAACTGCTCCAATTACAGCAACCAGCAGGCGCCGTGCAACTTTGCCATCTGGCGCAACATTGGCGGCCACCAGCTGAGTCTGACAGAAGCCAAGGAAATCTGTGAAAAAGAAATCACCTCCAACGAACTGGAGATGTACCGTGATGACGGCACCATCTACCGCAAGCGTCTCGGTCTTTCTCCCGACAAACTCCAAATCGTGAAGATATGAAACCGGGAATGAAAATGATTATCATGCTGGTAACCGCCGTCAGTTTTTGGGGCGGACTGTTTTACTTCGCCAGCTGTTCCGGCCGACCCGAGAAACGGGCGGTGGAAATCGCAGAGAGAGCCTTGAAAGCAACCGTTGATAATCCGGAGTCCATCCAAATCAAGGGCATCAGCAAGGCAGATTCGGTATTCGGCAAGGAATATGTCAATCAACATGATAAGGCTGCCCTTTCCATGCACTTGATGCAGTACGGCCACAAGTTGATGGAGGAAACGGACTACTTCCAGAACCTCGACAAGGACGATACCGCAATGAGTGATCAGGTCACCCGTCAGCTGGATGCCATGACCAACCTCCGGGCTTTGATAGCTTATGGAGAACTGGAGGGAGCAAATCCGCAAAAAGCCAAAGAAAAGAAGCCGTTCAACGGATGGAAGGTCAAGATAGATTTTGAAGCCAAGACCTTAAAAGGAAAACCGTATCACTCTGAATACTGGTTCATCCTCGATAAGGAGGCGGAAATTGTAGTCAAATCATTTGAAATACCGCTGCTATGAAACTGAGAAATTTGAAACATTTACTGTGCGCTATACTCACAGGAGGAACCATGTTATTTACCTCCTGCGAAGAATGTAACCATGAAGGAGACAGGTCTATCGCTTCTTCCCTCCAGGTTGGTGATGTAGTCTGCTCGGATGGCAGCGTGCTGTCCAAAGAAAAGTTCAGTTCCTCCAGGAAAGAGCCGGTGGCTATTGTCTATCATGTGAACCGGAATCCGGAGATCAAAGCTTTGGGCTATGCCGTTTCCATCCGGGACGTCGCATCGGCAGCCTTTGCCGACAGTCTGGGTGTCGAACAGGAAACGTCAGCTTCATTGGAGAAGGAAGACGGTAACGAGAACACCCATGCCATGTACCGCCACGAGGAAGTGAAATCTCCCTTAGCCGTTTATGTCTTCGACATGTGGCGCTATGGCCAGTCCGCCTACATCCCTTCGGTGAAGCAGCTCACTTACCTCTATCAGCAAATTGGGTTTATCAACCAACGGATTGAAGCGGTCGGTGGTTTACCTCTCAGTCTGCAGCCCGGTGACTGCTGGCTGTGGACTTCCACCGAAGTGGAGGGACAAAGGGACAGCAAGGCCTGGCTCTTCTCGATGCAGTCGGGAACCATTCAGGAAACTCCGAAGGACCAGGCGCATAAGTTCAGACCCGTGATAAGTATCTATTAGGTATAACTTCTAAATGCAAAGATTATGAATGAATTACTCGCACAACTCCAAATGAAGATGGAGGCATTCCAAAAGGATGCAGCCCTTCAAGCAGAAAAAGGAAACAAGACAGCCGGCCAACGTGCCCGCTGTGTATCACTCGAAATGGAACCGCTGCTGAAGCAGTTCAGGAAACTGTCGTTGGCGGCTTCGAAAAGATAATAGTTTTCAGTTCAAATTCATATTTAACCGAAGGTCCTGGTGCGTGAGCATCGGGGCTTTTTTATCTGTAGGGTATTCGTTTTTGTCCCTCATTTGTTTAAAAACGTAGGAATCAAAGTACACTTTTCTTGTTGTTTCAAATAAAATGCTTATTTTTGCGATAAGTCAGTGGAGGTAAACGCGCCCAATGGGCTTAGGACCCGGGTTAACGCATTCCAATGATAGAGTGCCGGGGGGTCGTTAAGAAACCCGGCTTTTTTCTTTTTATATCAGGTAGGTCTTGCCATCATCCTATTTCACCATAGGTCCTGTTTTTCATAGCACAACTTTTTGAGTGGGGATTAACAAGAAAGCCCTCCGATAGACAGAGGGCCTGGAATATCAAGCATACCTGATGAAGATTGTTTTAGGAATACTCTCTTTATTCCGAATACAAAGATAACAGGTTTTTACATAAAAAACAAGCCCCCAGTCGGGGGCTTGAGTGACCGTATGAACCTCACGGCTTATATGGATCATTTAAAGCGTCATTGGATTCTTGTTTGATTAAGAATCTAATATCGCAAATATAATGATTCTTTTTTAAAATCCAATAAATAGGTCAGGAAAATGTATGTAAAGAGCCGAATTTAGGCACTCTAATAGTTTATTTCCTGATCATACCGGTTCTGATTCACAGCATCTATCATTTTCAGACATTTCCGGTATTCCGACTCATTATCGCGATATATTTCGTTACTTTCTTCGGATGCCTTAATCAGTCTTTGGTTTCCTCTTTCGAATAAAAATTTGTTCCACTCTTCATGATCGAAGTATGTCTCTGGAATGTACTTTGTCATTGAAGAACTTAATGAGGTACCTTTTCTTATTTCGAACATATCTTGTATAATCCATAGTTTCAGTAGTTCGAAGTATTCGGTGAACTGGTTGATTTTCATTTCTTTTCTAGAAATGAAGGTCTTTACGATTCCTCCATTCTCATTGATCCAATCGCCCAAAAACATGCCGTCATAACAATATCCTCTTACGTTATCTCCTTTTTGGTTATTGAAGAAACAGCAGTTGCTATTCATTATAAAGAAAAGCTTCATCATATCCTTTCCGGCTGCTATGGCCTGGTCCTTATGTATTTTCAGGCACCTTTCCCCATATCTTTCAAAGAAATGCGAAGGAAAAAGGAGCACCTGGCCATCTATCACAGTGCCAGCCCAAGGTTGTCCCTGGTAGGTAAAACACAGAGTAAACGAAGGCCTGACAATATTTACCTCCTTTTTGCTGTCAGCAAAGAAAGAGAGATACCACTCGTTGTATCTCCGGGTCTTGATTGTCGTGTCCCATAACCAGGGGTATCGGGTCCTTTTCTGAATTATTTTTTTGAACTTCGGCAAGAATTTGGTCCATCTACCCCTCACTTCTTTGAAGTCAGTTTTGATTTCAAGAATCAATTCTTCCAGTGTCATGGTATCAAGTATCATAAGGCTATCATTATTATGAGTTTATATGCAACTCACCAAAGGTAGAAAAACTAGCTGATACTTTTGCTATCCTTCAAGTGCTATTTTCATTTTACAAAATTTCCCGGGCAATCCATGCACAGGCTTCTGCATCGGCCAATGCATGATGATGGTTATCCAGTTGATAGCCGCAAACTGCTGCCACGGTGTGCAGCTGGTGATTCTCCAGTCCCTTCATGGTTCGGCGAGCCATGCTCAGGGTATCATAGAACTTATAGTCAGGATAATCCATCTGGTACACGCGGAAAACCGCTTTCAGACAGCTTTCATCAAACGGACTGTTGTGGGCCACCAATGGCAGACCTTCTACCAAAGGCGCTATCTGTTTCCACACCTCCGGAAATACCGGAGCATCATCTGTATCTCGGCTGGTCAGTCCATGTACCTTCGTACACCAGTAGTTGTAATAGTTAGGTTCGGGATTGATGAGGGAGTAGAAGGAGTTCACTATCTCGTTGTTTCTTACAATGACCACACCCACCGAACAGACGGAAGACCGTTCGCTGTTGGCGGTTTCAAAGTCGATTGCTGCAAAATCTTTCATGGGTTGTTCTTTGGTTGGTTGAATGTATAGATTTCTGTTCGTATCAGTAAGCCATACCTTTCTGCTGCATTTCTTCCCGAATCAGTTCCGTTTCGGTATGGGTCAGCTTCGGAAGCTGTACCTGTTCCGGACTCTCTTGCTGGTAAGCCTTTACTTCGTTGATGAGCATTTGCCAATCGTAAAGGAACTCCTGACTGCAACCGTGTTTCTGATAAATTTCTTTGGCGGCTTCTAGTATCTCTCCAGCACAGCTGTCATTCCCCTGGAATACAACAGCCGGAATCTCGTTGTGGAAGCAATCTCTCAATAAGCGTATCTGATCTTTCATTTGTGTAAGGTGATAAAGTCTGTTTTATATCGTGCCTTCCTGAACCTTTGTTTTCAGGGCCTGCAAAGATAGTGAGATTTTGGAAAGATTAAAAGTTAAACATTCATCTTTAACAGCTGGCGGATTCTTTCCTTAGTCAGGCATTTCCACTCTCGATGAATTTTCCGATACAAAGAAACGAAGGGTCGGTACGGCAGCAAATGGCGCTTTGCTTGGCTGCAAGGAAAGCAGCCGGCAGCCTTCCGCAATTTGTGCCAAATTGGGTATTCCGTCCGCTTTCCCCTTGCCACATTTGCCTTCCGTCCCTTGCACCCTTCGTAAGAAGAGGCATCGTAAAAATCACCCGGGAGTGAGAAGCCGAAAGGCTTCAAACCAAAGGGAAAAAATTAGTTCAGCTATGGCATACAAACTTAAAGACCGAAAAGAAAAGATGCTCTACAAGGGCAGTGTTTACGAACTTACCCTGCAGTGGGACAGAGAAAGTCTCCGCAAGTGCTTTTGCGGTATGCCTCCTTTCTATGCACACATCCGCAAGGACGGCAACAACTTCGCGCTCATTGACTGCTATTCCACCGGGGACGATTTCAGTGTGGAACCCATGCACCCGCTTTTTGAAGAGCCGGAATGGATAGTTCACTTCCTAAAGTCGGACATCAATTCCATTCCACTAAAGAAACTGCTGGAACTGCTTCCCATCTGATTCACGAAGTAACCTCTGATTATTTACGCTTAAACATTAGGAACATATGAAAGGAACTGACCATTTCAAGGAACTCATCAAGAACTATCTTGATAACCGAGCCAAGGAAGATGAACTCTTCCGTGCCAAGTATGAAACCACCACACGCACCATTGACGATGTGGTCAACTATATCTTCCATGCTGTGCAGCAATCCGGCTGCTGCGGTTTCAGCGACATGGAGGTGTATGCCATGGCAGTCCATGCGATAGATGAACCCGATTTAGAAATCGGCAAGCCGATGGACTTCAATGTGGTAGTGAACCATCACATCGAACTGACCGAGGAAGAGAAGGCAGAACAACGAGCCATTGCCCTTAAACGATACCAGGAGGAGGAAATGCGGAAACTGCAACAACGCAACAGCCGACCCAAGGCAGCCAAACCGCAACCCAAACCCATTCAAGAACTCTCACTCTTTCAAGGAATGGAACTATGAAGGCAAGAACGAAAATAGAAAAACAGGTGGCAGCTTCCAATGAGAAGCTGACCGCCATAAGCCCCAAAGTGCTCACATGGGCAGTGCGGAAAGTGGTAGGACATATCTGCTTCCGGACTTCCGCACACAAGTGTACCTGTGGCGATTGTGGCAGGCACTTCGACCATGAGGGAAAAGGCAAGTCGGTATGCTGCCCTCATTGCGGTACTCGCTTACAGATAAAAGACACTCTCAAACGCACCCTCAAGGAAGCCTATTATTTTTCTTCCCTCGAAGTGGTGGAAGACTTGCAGGTGCAACGGGTCTTCCGCTTGGAAACGACCTTCCGGAAAGGAATGCCTATGGAGGTAGACTACTGGGAAGTGTGCCGTCTGTGGCTCAATGCCGAAGGCAAAGTGGCTGTCACGGCAAGAGCAAGGACATTGGGCTATTATGTGGACTGCTTTGATTGGGCATCCAAAATCTCCTTGAAGCGACCGAACGAAGTTCACTGGCTCATTGCAGACACCTATGTTTATCCGCACTATCTGCTGCTGCCCGAATTGAAACGCAACGGCATGAAAGGCAAGCTGCCCGAATGCCACCCGATGAAACTGATGAAAGCCGTGCTGACGGATAGCCGGATGGAAACCATCCTCAAGTCAAAAGATTTACATGCCGTGTCTTACTTTGTACACCGACCTTTGGAACTTGACCGATGCTGGCAGTCGTATAAAGTAGCCACCCGGCATCACTACCGCCCTTTGGACATGGGATTGTGGGCAGACACCATCCGCTTGCTGGAGCAGTGTGGCAAGGACATCTGCAACCCTAAGTATATCTGTCCGCAGAACCTCAGAGCCGAGCATGACTATTGGATGAACCGACACAACCAAATGGAGCAGAAACGCAGAAGCCAGGAGCAGATGCAGCGAGCCAAACGGAAGGAAGCCGAGTTCTACAAGGAGAAGTCACGCTACTTCGGCATAACCATCACCGACAAAGACCTGGTGATTTCGGTACTTGATACGTTGGAAGCCTTCCAAGCCGAGGGAAATGCCCTGCATCATTGTGTCTTCCAATGCGAATACTATGCCAAGGCGGACAGCTTGATACTATCGGCTCATGACAAGGAGGGGAACCGCATCGAAACGATTGAGTTCTCACTGACCGAGGGGAAGGTGATACAGAGCCGAGGGCTGTGCAATGCGAATACTCCGCACCATGACCGGATTGTCCGGCTGGTCAATGCCCATGCCCATCAGATACTCGCAGCCAAACAGACAGCGTAAATTCCTTATATATGTTCCGCTCCGACTTCCGCCGTGAGGCGTGGGTCGGAGTTTAAAAGCATACCATGCGAAATGTATTGACAAATTATTTCAAGCTGAATCAAGGCGCTCTTCCTGCTTGCCAATTCTTAAATATAAGGAAGATTGTTCAGCAGGATAAAAACCTTCTTGATGTTTGTTTGATATTTGTTTGATGTTTATTTAATGGCTGATTAACAAGGAAATAAAATCATCAGAAAAGTGATTTTTCCGCAGAATAAATGAGTAAACTTTCTGCCTAATCAGCAAGTAATAAAGTACTTTTGTAAGTAAAGAAACAAATGGAATAGTAAACTTTTAATTTTGAAGATAATGAAAGGAAATATCTTGACAATAGCCATCGGTAATCAGAAAGGTGGAGTCGGGAAGACCACCTCGACAGCTTGTATAGGCGCAGCACTCGCATTGCAAGGAAAACGTGTGTTGCTCATTGACCTGGATGCACAGCAGAACCTTACGTTTACGCTGACGCAGGACGAAGACCCGGAAACGAGCATCTATGATACGCTGGTCAAAGACCAACCGCTGCCCATCGTTTCTATCCGAGAAAACCTTGACCTCGTTCCGGCATCACTGGATTTGGCACGAGCCGAAATAGACATGGCTACCATGATGGCAAGAGAAGGCATCCTCAAATCCTGTCTTGATGAACAGAAGGAGAAGTATGACTACATCCTGATGGACTGTTCGCCCTCACTCGGTATCGTGACCACCAATGCGCTGGTGGCAGCGGACAAACTCTATATACCGCTCACCGCTGAAGCCTTGCCCTTGAAAGGCTTGACCATGCTGGATGATATAGTTCGGGAGGTGAAGCGCAGAGTGAACCCGACACTGGAATTAGGCGGTGTCTTCTTCACCCGGTTCAATAACCGGAAGTTGAATAAGGAAGTGATTTCCATGGTGGAAAAGCGGTACGGAGAGAAGGTATTCCAGACGAAAATCCGGGAGAATATTGCCATAGCCGAGATGCCGCTTTCCGGTCAGACTATTTTTGAGTACGACCCGAAAAGCAATGGTGCAGCGGACTATCGGATACTGACTGATGAAATAATCAGTCGGGAAGAAAATAGGTAAACTATATTACTATATGACTAATCACAAAAGTTATTGGTAACATAGTAAGTAAATCAGCAAGTAAACAAGTAATAAAGTAAGCAATATGAGTAAGAAGAATTTATCCTTATGGATGGATGGTTTCATGGGTGAAGCCAATCCAATCTACCAAGCCAAAGAATTGCCTAAGGAACATCAGGTTGAACCGACTCAGGAACAGGCTGTAGCTAAAGATGTTCAGGAGCACCAGAATGCAGTAGTCAAGGAAGCATCCGTTCAGCATGATGTTCCAGCAACGGTTTCTACAGAAAAAATGAAGTCCAAACTGGAAGCCAAACGCAGAGCAAATGTAGGTCGCCCCAAGAAAGGCGAGCCAGTCAAAAGTGCCAAGAAGCCCCAGGAAATCCGAGCCACTTTCATCGTGGATCCGGATTTACTACGCAAAGTGAAGTACATTTCCCTCGTGGAAAGCATCCTCTTGAAGGACGTTATCTCCGAAGCATTGAACAACTATGTGGAAGTCTGGGAGGAGAAGAATAAGAAAATCCGGTTGCCGAAGGCGAAGTGAACGCATTTGTAAAAACTTAGCATTAGGATAATGCCTCAAATCCAGCTTTTTCGTTAAACGGGATTGAGGCATTATCAATAAATTTGCCAGCAATGAATAGGGCATTTATTCTGACAATTCATGTTTGATATGAATAGTCCAGAAAGTTGCTAGAAAATTGACAATATATACCGCCATCATGATTATGAGGAAATCTTTTATAATGCCTGCCTTTGTGTAAATAGTGACAGAAATAAGCGATTTAGTGAAATATTATCGCTAACTTTGTACTGATATGTTGGTTTGAATTATGAAACTGAATAGAATTAAGTGTGTGCTTGTTGAGAAAGACATCTCGCAAACACAATTAGCAAAGGATCTAGGTATGAGCTTTAGTACAATTAATGCGTATTGCAGCAATCGCAAGCAACCTTCATTAGAATTACTGAGCAAAATAGCCGAAATTCTTTCAGTAAGTATTAAAGACCTTATTGCGGACAAATAAAAAGTTCAGCTATGGAAAATGAAAAGAAATCAGCTTTCTGCGAGGATAGTAGAGTGAAATTTCCTACTCTCATGCACATAATGGGAATGGGGTTTAAGTATGTGTCGCTAAAAGGCCTGAAAAATAAATATGTAGAAGCTCCAAAAACTGAGTTCGACCCTCTGACGAATATTCTCACGGATTATTTTTCCCAGGCTTATTATGGGCTTAATCCTAATGCGCAAGAGGGGGATGCAGAGAAAATGCTGACGAAGATTCAGAAGTCGTTGCTTAACGATGATTTGGGCCGTCAGTTCTATAATGAAATCTTCTTGAATACATCTGAGAAGATTATAGATTTGTCTACTCCAAAAAACTTCTTGAAAAACAATACATTTCAGGTTGCTACGGAGATGACTTGTGGCAACAAAGATGCAGCAAACTACCGCCCCGACATCACTATTTTTGTTAATGGTCTACCTCTCGCTTTCATCGAGGTAAAGAAAGAAAATAATCATAAAGGTATTACTGCCGAAACAGACCGAATGAAGGAGCGTTTCAGAAATCCTGCTTACCGTCGTTTCTTGAACATTACACAGATTATGGTGTTCAGCAATGATATGGAATATGATAACAACGAAGTTACGCCAACCATTGGTGCCTTTTATGCCACCATTGGTAAGCGCAATACGAAGTACAATTGTTTTCGTGAAGAAGGACAAACGAGCTTTCCTATTGAGCGTCATTTCCACCATGTTACTCCAGAGGAAGAGGAAATCCTTTTGCGTGATAATAACGTGGTACAGTACAAGGGAAGCAGCGAATACAAGACAAATTGTCTTGCTAACACTCCTACAAAGCGTATTTGCGACAGTCTTTTCTCATTTAATCGTTTACATTTCCTGTTAAAGTACGGCATTGCTTATGTGGATTATCCGAATGGCTTGCAAAAGCACATTATGCGCTATCCACAACTGTTTGCCGCTAAAGCCATTCAGGCGAAACTTGAAGAAGGAATGACTAAAGGGATTATATGGCATACACAAGGTAGTGGGAAAACAGCTCTTTCTTATTACAATGTAAAATATCTTACAGATTACTATTCTTCTAAGGGTATAGTACCACAATTCTTTTTCATAGTTGACCGTCTTGACCTGATGGATCAGGCGCAGCGTGAATTTTCTTATCGCGGTTTGAAAGTAAATCCTATTCAGACGAAAGAGGACTTCACAAATATTATCACCAGTGGTAAAAATACGCAGAATCGTGAAGGTAAGGCAGAAATAACTGTCGTGAACATTCAAAAATTTTCGGACGATGCGAAGGCTTTGCCGAAGAATGCTTATAATGTTCCTGTACAGCGCATTTATTTCATCGACGAGGCACACCGCAATTACAACCCAGAAGGCAGTTTTTTAAAACAGCTCATGTCAAGCGACAAAACCGCAGTGAAGATTGCGTTAACCGGTACACCTATTATTAGCAAGGAATACAACACCAAAGATATTTTCGGTGATTATATTCATACGTATTTCTATAATGCGTCAATTGCAGACGGCTACACATTGCGCTTGATTCGGGAAGATATAGGTTCTAACTATAAAATCAGACTGAAAGAAGCTCTTAATAGCATTCGCGTCAAAGCAGGAAGTTTGAAAGATAGCATTGTGTATGCTCATGCTGCTTATGTGCATCCGTTGCTAGACTATATTTTTAATGAATTGAAGTCGTTCCGTATAAAAAATGGAGACCATACATTGGGAGCTATGGCTGTTTGCAACAGCAAGGAGCAGGCTCTTGAAATGTATAACTTTTTCCTTGAAAAATATGCAGATGATAGTGAAATCATCACTGAAACTGATGATGATGGCTCTATTATCTATAAAAGTATAACGGCTGGAGAAATTGAAGTAAAGAAGCGTCCTTGCAAAAAAGGTTGCTACCGTGCTGCACTGATTACATACGATAGCTATAATAAAGATAAGGAAGAACGTGCGAAATGGATTAAACTTTTTGTAGATGGCAAGATTGATCTCTTGATTGTCTACCAAATGCTACAAACTGGATTTGATGCTCCACGTCTTAAGAAATTGTACCTTCATCGTATGGTCAAGGAACATAACCTGTTGCAGACACTGACTCGTGTTAATCGCCCTTATAAGGAAATGAAATACGGTCATGTTGTAGACTTTGCCAATATAGAAGAAGAATATAACAAGACGAATAAGGAATATCAAGACGAACTGGAGAACGAAGTTGGTTCTGAAAACTTTAAGGAAACAGACCGCTTGCTTGTTACTATCGAGGAAGCAAAAGAGCGTGTTCAAGAGGCACTGGAGATATTAAAGGATTTCGACCTTAGCAACCCAGAGATATTCTCTCGACAACTCAATCTAATTGATAGTCGCGAGATTGTGCGTAATACGTTTCATGCCTTAGAGGATATGCGTTGTTTGCAGAACATGCTGACTTCACAAGGTTCAGACGCTGCCGATATTGTGGAAATACAGGATATATATAATCTGATAAAAGCAGCTCGTAATCGTCTTGACTTGTTGGGTTTCATTGAGAATGCAGATGAATTTGAGAATGCTCAAAAACTTCTTAATACCGCCCTTGAAAATATAGAATTCTCATTTGAGAAGCGTGGCGAAGGTGAGCTTGAACTTCAAGAGCAATATCGACAGTCTGTAGAACATGTACGCAATCAATTAAGAGCTTCAGTAGACACGGAGGATCCTGAATACCATACTATACTGGAGGAATTCTTGCGACTATTCCGAAAGAAAGATATGGAATCGAACGAAGAGTTCAATATGCACAAAAAAGTACAGAACGTGAATGACATTTTGCGCCGTATAAAGAAGCTCAACGAACGCGATGCCATTGAAGCTTTGAAGTATAATGGTGACTCTAAGTTCGTGCGTGTTGCTAAACGATTGAACGAAAAGAACCGTGAAGAAAAGGAGAATAATATTTCTCCTCGTTACTATGCGTGGACAGAAGAGAAGAACAAAATGGTAGTGATTCTCTTGGCTATTAAGGAAGATGTTGATGATATTTATTTTCACAACCAGGCTGTCCTTGAAGTGCCTGAATACTTTAAAAAGAATATCCTCACTTATGTTACTCGGCATTTTAAAGAGGAGCAAATAAAAACCGATCGCGATGTGCGTAAGTATGTTAGTGATGTAATCAATCGAGAATATCAAATTAGCAAATAAAAGATAATGAAGAATATTGAAGATATTAAGAATCAGACATATGCGCTGATTGATGACCTTAAGAAGACTACCACTGAGAATGGTTTAGCTGGTAGCGGTAATGAGTATGTAGTTATAGTTGAAATATTCCTTTATAAGTTCCTAAATGATAAGTTTATCTATGAGGCGAAAAAGGAGAACCCGGAACTGGCTGATGCAGAGGATTTCTTCGCAGCACTGGATGCTATGTCCGAAGAGGACTACGAGGAGATGTGCGACTCGATGTTTGATACTATTATCCTTAAAAAGGAACATCTTATTCTTTTCCTAGCTAAACGCCAAAACGAGGATAAGTTTGCAGAATTGTTTGATTCTACGTTGGAAAGTATCGCATGCGAAAACCAGGAAATTTTCTATATTCTCAACGAAGACAATACGCGTGTATCCATCATGAAACCTATATCAGATGTGGTGTCTGGCGGTTCGGCAAAAAAGAATGCTTTCTGTCGTTCTCTTATTGATGATGTGGCAAGTTTCTCTTTTGAAAATGCCTTTGAAGCTGGCTATGACTTTTTCTCTACAATTTTTGAATATCTGATTAAGGACTATAATGCTAATGGTGGTGGCAATTATGCGGAGTATTACACACCTCATGCTATTGCGGCAATTATGGCACAGCTTCTTGTTAATCCTGAGGAGGACGTGAAGAGCGTTACTTGCTATGACCCTTCTGCAGGAACAGGCACACTGGTCATTGCATTGGCTCATGCCATTGGTGAACAAAATTGTACGGTATATACACAAGATATCAGTGATAAGTCTTCTACGATGATGATGCTTAATCTAATCTTGAATAGCATGAGCCATTCTTTAACGCATGTAATTCAAGGCAATACTTTGAAGCATCCGTTCCATAAAGAGGAAAATGGAACACTCCGTAAATTTAACTACATTGTGAGCAATCCTCCCTTCAAACTTGACTTCTCGGATTATCATTCAGATTTGAAGAATGATTCTTACAAGGGTCGTTTCTTTGCTGGCATTCCTAATATTCCTAATAAAGACAAGAAGGGTATGGAAATCTACCTGTGTTTCTTCCAGCATCTACTTTATAGCTTGGCAGATGATGGCAAGGCTGCTATCGTTGTGCCTACAGGCTTCATTACGGCGAAGAGTGGCATTGCATTTAAAGTACGCAAGCACTTGGTGGATGGTGAACACCCCATTCTTCGTGGCGTAGTGAGTATGCCGAGCAATATTTTTGCTAATACTGGTACAAACGTGAGTGTCATCTTCATCGACAAGTCTGGCGTGGACAAACCTGTGTTTATTGATGCAAGCAAACTTGGTGAAACAATTAAGGAGAACGGTAACCAAAAAACAAAACTGCGTACAGATGAAATAACGCAAATTGTTGAAACATTCCGTAGCAAGGAAGTCGTAGATGACTTTTCGGTTACTCCATCGTTTGAAGAGATAAAAGAGAAAGGTTATAGCTTCTCAGCTGGTCAATACTTCGACATCAAGATTGATTATGTGGATATTACACATGAGGAATTCAATAAGCGCATGAACAACTATAAAGCGACGCTTATCTCTCAATTTGAGGAAAGTCATCGCTTGGAAGCTGAGATTATAAAGCAACTCGACTGCATCAGCTTTAATGATAATATTGGCAAGGAGTAATTTTATGACCAGCGAAATACAATTTCTTTTGTACAACATGCTGAATGCCGAAGGCAAAATGCAAGTTATTATAAAAGATGATACACCTTGGTATACAGAAAGAGCTATGGGACAAATCTTTGGGGTTGATATACCTGTTATTTGCGAGCATCTTAATGATATATTTGATGAAGGCGAACTTGATGCATATTCAGTTGTTTCCAAAATGGAAACAACTGCTGCTGATGGTCAAAAACAGGAAGCTACTTTCTATTCTCTTGATGCTGTCATCGCTGTAGGTTACCGTGTCTCTTCCCTAAAAGCTACTCGCTTCCGCCATTGGAGTACAGAGATTATTAACGAATATATAACGAAAGGCTTTACTATTGACGATAATAGATTGAAGCATAAAGGTACTTCTTTATTCGGAAAAGATTACTCTCCCGAATTGCTTGAACGGGTAAGAACGATAGTAGGAAATAACGATCCTTTTGAGGATATTCAAAATCAATGCGAATATTTTGCAAAGGACATCATAACTCGTATTTGTAAGCGTGCTATTCGCAAAATGAATTCTTGGGATGTAAGAATTGGTACTGACGATTATCCATCATCATTTAAATTCTTTGATATTCTTTCCGTAGAACGGCAAAGCAAATCCTATGATGAAATATCACCATTCTTGAAGGATGCAGTAGAAGGAGTTTTGGATGCCGAATACGAGGGATTAACTCCACAAGAACGTTTTTTTGTAGATAATAGTATGGGTTACTATGAACGTGAATATGATCTTACACCTATTCATATGGCTATAGACAAGCGTTTCAATGAATTGCTAAATGAACATTACCAAACAAAGAAAATCTCTAATTTCGAAGAAAGAAGATAATGGAATTGGAAAAATACAAATTAGGAGAAATCCTTGATGTAACAAGAGGAGCAAGCCTCGGTGGCGAATTTTATGCCACGGAGGGTGAATATATTCGTTTAACTTGTGGTAACTTCGACTATCGAAACAATTGCTTCAAGAAAAACGATTCAAAAAAAAATATCTTTTATACTGGAGAGTTTAGGGATGAATATCTCCTTAATAAAGGAGATATTATTACCCCTCTAACAGAACAAGCAATTGGTCTGCTTGGTACAACAGCAAGAATACCTGAAAGTGGAAAATATATTCAAAGCCAAGATATTGCCAAGATTACTTGCACTAATTTATTGGATGAAAATTTTGCTTTCTATCTTTTATCATCTGCATGTGTTAAACAGCAACTAAATGCAGCAGCTCAACAAACAAAAATACGCCATACTTCTCCAGATAAAATAAAAGAATGCATAGTATGGATTCCTTCTTTTGATGTACAGAAAAGGATTGGGCGTATTTTAAGAGATATAGACGAGAAGATAGCCATCAATCGTCAGATAAATGATAATTTACCGTGGCTTGACCATTCATTAGCAATGGCAAGAGTTCGTCGCGCTGCTTAGTGAGTTCTGCAATCTCTATTGTGTTTGTTTTTAATTTCTCAAACAGCGGCTTTACCTTTTTACAGAAGTCTGATACTATATTCTCTTTTGCAACACACAATATTGAATGTTCTATGTCCGATGCTATTATAGATTTGAATACAGAACCAGACCCTTTTGCTTTTAAACAATCTATTAGTTGGGTAGTTAGAAAATACAGGTATTCAAATTCTCCTTCCTTTGACTGTAAAGCATAACATGATTGATTCATAGCCATAGGTGTTCCTACTATAACAAGTTTTCCGATTGAACCACGAGCTGTTATTATAACAATACCCTCTTCAAAAAGAGAAGATGCACAATGTTCCAAGCCTTTTTGCGTTATATGGTCTGCTGTCTTAATTTGGAAAACATTCCCATTATAGTCTGTTGGACCGAAGAAAGGAATAGTACCATTATTCCAATAGTCGTCAACGGCTTTACTTGGTGTACCGCCACTCAAAATGTTTGCAATTTTACAAATATTGTCTGCGTACCATCCTTGTGGTATCTCCCGCTTCAGCTTCTCATTCCACACCATAGCACCGCCACTCGATTTATACGGCTTACCCTCCTCGTTCGGGAAGTCAAACTGCACAAACCAATAGTCGTAAAGCTGCTTTGCCATTGCCTCTAAATTATCATTTATCTGACGATTGATCTTTAGTTTTTCGTCAATTGCCGATAATGAGGCTACTATTTTATTTTGATTTTCGAGGGGAAGATATTCTATTTCTATGGCAGATAAAGCATTGTCAAGCTGTAAGTTTTTAATGCCAGATGTTTTCCCCTCGAAGTTAAAAAACGCATCATGATTATATACGTTTTGCCAATAATAAAACACATATAGTGGATTCCACTCTGACTTTACCCGTAAAGCGGTGCAAAAGTTAGAGCATACAATATTTCCTTTTTCTCGAATTAAATCATCAGATACATACACAATACGGCCAGTTGATTGTGTAGGACTACCGCCAGACTTCTCTATAATCAAATCTCCAGCCTGAAGCATCTTTGAATCAACCGTTCTTTGGCAAACATAGCGCTGCGGTATGTCATTAAAACGATGATTAGTAATGGGTACAATATCTGCACCCCTAACACAATATACTGCATTAGGGGTATCACTTGATGGAGATTCTTCACCCCAATCTCCTGATATAAATGTTTCTATAATATCTGCTAACTTCATATGTTTGTGATTAATCTTCTTACAAAGATACGCACAAACGAGCAGATTATTGAGATTTAAACCTTAATTAAGAAACTTTCGATGTGCAATCTTGACATTTGCCTGATTTACCATAGCATAATGCAATGTAGTATCAATCTTGACGTGCCCCAACATTTTTTGCACTTGCTCTATTGGCATACCTTTGTCAATAGCCATTGTAGCTAATGTTCGACGAAACTTATGAGGGTGTACTTTTGTAATATTCGCCTTCTTGCCAAGTTGGCGCAAGCGAACTTCCACTCCGTTTATAGTTAACCGAGTGAATGGTTTATGTAAGGTTACAAACAATGCTGGATTATCATCCGTTCGCTTGGCTAAGTATTTCATCAAGTGTATTTTCGTGCGTGCATTGAAGTAGACCACACGTTCTTTACTACCCTTACCAAACACTATGCATTGACGTTCTTGGAAATCAACATCCTCGCGGTTGATTTTTACAAGTTCTCCTACACGCATGCCTGTACTAAGAAGCAAGTCTATCATTGCAAGGTCACGTAGTTCTTGGCAACTATCACGCAGAACTTCAATGTTTTCATCAGTCAGCACCTCTTTTACTAACATTTCCGTGCGCACCTTGTGGATTCTGCGCACTGGACTCTTTGTTATGTAATCTTCATCTTCCAACCATGAGAAAAAACTAGAATAAATTCTTCGCAAGTTGTCTATCGTCACTTTGCTAAGCCCTCGTGTTTCCTGCTGTTCTGCAAGATAGCACCGTATGTCATTAGTGGTTATTTCACATACATTTTTTTCTACTGCTAAAATAAGCTTTTCTATCGATGCACGGTAATAAGCTATGGTTTTATCCGAACATCCCTCTATTTTCTTCGAGGAAATGAATACATCCAATAGTTGGGCATTTTCCTTATTTCGCACATCTTCATCACTTCCACGTTCCACAATATCATACTTCGTTAACTCTTTCACCAAAACAGATGATAGTTCATCTAACTGTTTAGGAATCAGTATGTCTTTCATGTTTTCTAACACGGTGTTTATAATTGTTTCTTTCATGATGTAACTTGTATTGGTTTATATATAATATAAACGAGGAAGAAACACCGCTAAATGATAATTTAGAGGCGATGGCAAAGCAACTCTACGACTATTGGTTTGTGCAGTTTGACTTCCCGAATGAGGAGGGCAAGCCGTATAAATCGAGTGGCGGAGCTATGGTCTATAATGAACGCCTCAAAAGAGAAATTCCTATTGGTTGGGAAGTTGAAAATCTAATCGATTTTGCAGAAATAAAGAATGGTGCGACACCTTCAACAGCCGACGAAGCAAATTATGGTGGTGATATAGTTTGGATCACTCCAAAGGATTTGTCTGACCAACAATCAAAGTTTGTGTATCAAGGTGAACGCAATATAACAAAGCAAGGTTTCGATTCTTGTAGTACAAGTATGCTGCCAACAAATTCTGTACTTATGTCAAGTCGTGCTCCAATCGGTCTGGTTTCTATTGCAAAGCATGAGGTCTGTACAAATCAAGGTTTCAAAAGCTTTATTCCTAAGAGTATAAGTGATTCTATCTATTTATACTACTACATAAAACACCATATCAAACAAATAGAACAATTAGGAACAGGTACGACTTTCAAAGAAGTTTCAAGGGATGATCTCTGCAAGTTTCCAATTCTTACTATTGGTGCAAAAAACATCTATGTGCAATGGATAGAATTACAAAATGGAATAGCAGACAAGCAGCTTGCTCTTACAAAAGAAATTGCAGCTCTAACTAAGCAGCGTGACGAGCTTTTGCCATTGCTGATGAACGGTCAAGCATCGATAAATTATCATTTAACTGATAATTGGGTTTTTGAATGCAAAATCATCACTATAGGTTGTATTCTTGATATTTGGATCTTCTTTCTTCGTTTGTATCAGTGCAATCCAATGGCTCTACCGACGCAGGCTGACGCTTGCGGAAGTGGAGCCATCGAATGGTTTTGGCAGTTAGTTCACAGAGGTTGGTCCCCACTTCCGACTTATCGTATTTCATGCGATGCCGGAAGTGACGACCTTTATGGAAAATGAGCCATCCGGTTTGCTCCGTGTCGGTGACACCAAGCAAAGCCCGGCTGATAGGCTTTGGCTACGAATGGAAGCTCCATTCCATTGCCACAGAGAGAAGCAGCAGGGTTTCACTTCGCTCCACTCTGCTGTTTCTCACAATGGCAATGAGGTTAGGCAGCTAATCTTCAAACGAAAATTAGCTCGATGGCTCTACCGAACGCAGGCTGACGCTTGCGGAAGTAGAGCCATCGAATGTTTTAGACAGTTAGCTCACAGATGTTGGCCGCCACTTCCGACTAATCGTATTGTATGCGATACCGGAAGTGACGACCTTTTGAGAAGAATATGCCATCCGGTTTGCTCCGTGTCGGTGACACCAAGCAAAGCTCGGCTGATAGGTTTTGCGATAAGCGGAGGACTCCAGTCCGTTGCCATAGAGAGAACCTGCAAGGCTCCACTTCGCTTCACTTTGTAGGTTCTCACAACGGCAACGATTTTTGGGAGGACGTTACTTCATAAGGGGTTGGACGTTGGGTCGCTCAGGCTTGTTCGTACTAACTTATACCCGCTATACATTAGTATATGAAGGCTTGAACGAAGTAACGTGTTGGACGGCTCGTACTAAGGTACTTTTCCTTTGGAGTTAGGCAGAATGAAATGCTTGGTAAATCCTTGGAGCTTCCCGGTCTTTTTACGTTTTGTCGTGCAAAGATACTGCGGACGGGAGAAACATCAAGTGCCGCTTACGCTTTCGGACGGAGTACTTTCCGGCAGCCTTCCACAATTTGTGCCAAATTGGGTATTCCGTAAAGTTCTCTGTCCTCACACTTGCCTTATTCTCCCCGGTGTCCGCAGTGAGGGGCTGCACGAAAAACGGTTTTCCCGACCAAGAAGCTCTAAAGGGCTTCACAAGAGGGAAAAGAATCGGATTCGCAACCATCTAAATTGTTTTGACTATGGATTATCCCGAATTATCCAGAGCTACCATCTCCGAACGTGACAAGGCTTTTGCCCAAGAGTTCTCCAACTTCGTAAATGGCAGTATGTGCTCACCTGACCAGACTGGCAGGGAACTGACCAGGGCGCACCGCTACCTGCAACAGCAGATGTTCAAGGTGTTCCTCGGCTTCATGAAGCAGCTGGCATACAATTATCAGCTGGGAAGATACGATGACCGCAATGAGTGGGCATCACGGCTTTCTGCAGAAGCCTACCAACGGCTCATTGAGTGTGACTTGATTTTTGACCCCGAATTTATGAATTCTAAATAATACAGCTATGTGCAGACTTATGACAACACAGTTGGAGGAAGCCTTGAAAGGCTTTCCTCTCTATTCTCAGGACGGCAAGGGAAAGGAAGCGATTTGCCGTGCCATCTTCGCGCTCGGTGGTGTGCGGTGGTTCATTCTTGAAGGTGAAAAGGAAGGCAACGATACCATCCTGTTCGGTATCGTCATCGGACTGATGGAGGATGAATACGGCTACATTTCATTGAATGAACTTTCGGACATCGAATTGGATTTGACCAGACAAGGCTTCGGCAAACTGCAAGTACGGCAGCAGGAGAACTTCCAGCCGGTGCCGCTGAAGAAGTTGCGTGACAGCCGTTTGCAGGAGTTCCTTGCAAGAATGGGTGAATGAGTGTTAGAACGGAGTGATAACAAAATGACCTGCCTTATCCGTCACGGACTGGGCAGGTCTCAAATAGTAGGTTTAGTCTGAGATATGAGGAATGGAAATATAATCAGTATCGCAGCCCAACTCGGTTGGACTGTTTCCGCTCAGTACAAGGAAGGCAAGCTCTTCTTTGACTTCCATCGGAATACCTTGAGCGGTGTGCCATTTACCTTCACGGCAGAAATGAAGGACGGCAAGGTAAGTAACTTGGTGAAGGAGATTGAGTCCTTCGTGGAAGCCATCGAACCGGAGACCTGTGCTTCGGAGTGGATGGTTCAGTCGGGTGCCGTGGCACCTTCCCGTTTCCGGCAAGCCGTGAGCGACATGGATGCCATCCGCACCGATGCGTGGCTCTTGGCTTGCCAGCTTGCTGAGGCGGACGGCCAATCCGTGTTGGCAGGTCTGCCCTGGAACCAGTGGAACTGAGTTCTGCAATATCGGCTGCTTCTTTTGGGCAGTGAGCGGACAGCCTTCTATTTACGAGGGCTGTCCTTGAACTTGCGTCCTCTTCTTGGAAGACCTGCTTCCTTGTAGGCAATGAGGTCGCTTCCCCGGAAGAGGATGCCCCTTTTATCGGTATGGATCCGGATAAAAGGCAAAGGTCGCTCGGTATGGTGGATGTAGTCGTAGATGGTGCATCGGTGAATCCCTAGGAAAAGGCAGGCTTCCTTCACGCAGTACTTCCGGTCGGAAACTATCGCTATCGGTGTGTTCTTCAAGTGGGTCATAATCAGTTGTTTTATGCGGTAAAGTTACGAAGAAAGGCACAGCACGGCAATAGCTCATCCGGTCTGCTAAGTGGGATTTTGGGGGACTTTGTGGGATTTTGTGATACCCTTTGCCAAAGGTTAGACAAACATTCATCCATCTTTCATCCAAGAAAAGGCAGTTAGTGAGGCTTTGCCACAAAAACACACCCTGTGCAGTTTCCGGCGGTATAGTTGGGGTGGTGACAAGCAAGACAGGGTGACACTGCTCAGGAAGCCCTGCTGCCGCTTTCAAATCCCTCTGTATATCAATATCTTTCTTTTCTTTAGAAAAAAGAGAATAGATAGTAATAAGCGGAAGCTGTCAACCGGTGGCTATATTTTTTATGCCGATGGATTTTCTGTCAACGCTTGTCAACGTTTGTCAACGCTGTTGGATTTATCGAAGTATATGACATTCAACGAACTAAGGTGTGGCTATCTTGTCAAGACGGAAATGCCCACGTCTTATAAATAAAGGTATCCATTTACGAGGATTTACGCAGGTGAATATGCAGGTGTAGAAGAACGAGTTAATCGTGCCTACAAGGTGTGGTAGCAGTACTTGGCAGGGATGGAATAAGGAATATCCGGCTCCGTGAAGCGATGAAGACTATGACCGCTCACCGTTTTCTCATCTTGCCTACGAGGATGTTTTTTGCAAAGGTATGGCTGTTCCCACCAAACGTCAAATCCCTTGCAGAAAATCTTCCTCAAACAAGTTGAGCGTATTTTCTGCCCTGAATTTGCCTAATTGGTGGCTGCCAGCACTCTGAGAAAAGCAAAAACATCCCTTCGGACAAGCTGCAAAACAGCAAAACAAGAGGGAAAAAATCAGAGCATATGGCACACATGGACAATCACCTCAAGAAGCAGTTGGAAAAACCTCAGACATGGTTCTGCAAGTATTTCCCGAAACGCATCCGCAACGTCGGCGAAAAGGAAGTGGCTGACAGACAGATGGTATATGACTTCAAGGACGGACGAAGCTTTGAAGCAGTGGCACAAATGACCGCAGCAAGCCTAAAGGAGCAGTATGGCGATGGCTGCAAGGACATCACCTTTGTTCCGGTTCCGGCATCCACCTCAGAGAAGAACGAACTTCGCTACAAGGCTTTTTGCGAGAGAGTCTGCGAACTGACCGGAGCTATCAACGGCTACGACCATGTAAAGGTAATCGGTGGTCGCCTTGCCATCCACGAGAACCGCAAGCTGGAGAAGGAAATCCGCAAAGTGAGCATCATCGAGTTTGATGAAAATTGGTTCAATGGCAAGAATATTGTTACCTTTGACGATGTAATCACTCGCGGCATCACTTGGGCTACCTATTCCGACCAATTGGAGAACTTGGGCGCACACGTTCTCAGTGGCATCTTTTTGGCAAAGACCCATTATAAAGTAACAACGAACTGACAATGACAGACAATAGAACAATGAAAGCAAAGGCAACGGCAAAGGCGGTTGCCTTTACCGGACATAGAGAAATATCCCACATCCATCAAGAACAAGTAAGGGAACGGCTGAAGGATGCCGTTTTGCAAGCCATCCGTCAAGGGGCGAGCAAGTTCTACTGCGGCATGGCGCTCGGCTTCGACATGATGGCAGCAGAGGAAGTCCTTTCCCTTAAGTTGAGCATCCCCATGCTGAAACTGGTAGCAGTCGTTCCCTTCAAGGGACAGAGCGCTTCCTGGTCCATGGTGGAACAGCAACGCTATGCCTATATCCTTTCCAAGGCAGACGATGTGGTGCATCTGAGCGAAGACTACTTCAACGGATGCTATTTCAAGCGGAACGACTACATGCTGTCGCATTCCGGCAGTGTGATTGCCTACTTTGACGGCAAGCCGAAGGGTGGCACAGCCTACACCTGTCGCAAGGCAAGGGAGAAGCGGATGCCTGTCGTCAATGTGTATTAGGCAAGCGATGTTATACGCTTTTCATATATTTCCTGAAAAACGTATAACATTATTCGGAAAACTGCTTATCTTTGTGCTGAAATAGTGTTTAGACCATGGATAATCAGGAAAAACAAGTGATAAATCAGGAGGAAAACCAGCCCAAGAAACCCGGCAGAGGGGGTAAAAGACCCGGAGCAGGTCGCCCCAAAGGAGATGGAAGCAGTAAACTCTATGCTTTCCGGGCCGATAAGGAAGTGGCTGCCTATCTGGACAGTCAGGAGAACAAGACGGACTTCATCAAGGAATGTATCATCCGGCAGATGGAAGTAGCTAAAAGCAGGCAGGAAGACGAAGCCTTGATGCAGTTGGGAGAAGTGATGCCTACCAGCCGTATCAAGCCGATGTCGCTTCCTTTCTTTGATGTGAAGGTAGTGGCCGGTTTCCCCATTCCTTTGAACAACGATGAACTGGCGCAGGACATCGAGGTGTTGAAGATGCTGTGCCCACACCCGGATTCTTCATACTTGATCCGTGTGCAGGGCCGTTCGATGATTGAAGCCGGAGTGAATGATGGCGACATTATCATAGTCGATAAGAGTGAACGGAATCCTACGGAGAAGCAGATTGCGGTCTGTGAGCTGAATGGAGAATACACGCTGAAACGGGTTTGCAGGAAGGGAGGAACCCTTTGGCTGGTTCCGGCCAATCCCGACTACCCCGAGATTGAAATCACGGATGGCGATGATTTCAGTGTGTGGGGAGTCGTGACGTATATCATCCATAAACCTATCTTTTGATAATTCTTTATGATAGCATTGGTTGATTGTAACAGCTTCTTCTGTTCTGTGGAGAAGGTTTTCCATCCCGGACTGAACGGAAAGCCCGTCTGTGTGCTTTCCTGTAACGATGGCTGCATCGTGGCCTTGACTCCGGAAGCCAAGGCACTGGGACTGCGCCGTGGAGACCCCATCTTCAAGAAGAAGGAGATAGTGCAGCACTATGGGGTGAAGTTGTTCTCTACGAACATGATGCTTTATGCGGCCATGTCGAAAAGAGTAAACAATATTCTTCGTGCATCTGTGCCTCGTTCCGAAGTCTATTCGATTGATGAATCCTTCCTCTATCTGGATGGTCTGGAGAAATATCATGACTTGGAGGACTACATGCGTGGAGTGGTGGAGAAAGTCCGGCTCTATACGGACATCCCGGTTAGTATAGGAATTGCACATACCAAGACTTTGGCGAAAATTGGCAGCAAGTTTGCCAAGCAGTACAAAGGCTACCGCTCAGTGTGCTTGATTGATTCAGAGGAGAAAAGACGAAAGGCATTGGCTCTATTCGATTTGGCGGATGTCTGGGGAATCGGCAAACAGACCTTAGCCAAACTGAACGACCTAAGCATCACAACACCTTTGGAATTTGCCGACAAGAAGGAAAGTTGGGTTCGCAGCCACTTCACTAAGCCGGGATGGCAGACGTGGAAGGAACTGAACGGCATTCCGTGCATTGATACTTCGGAAGTAGCGTAGCGGCAGACCATCTGTACCAGCCGGAGTTTCGGGAATCTGGTAACGGATTATGACGAGTTGCAGGCTTCGGTAGCCAGCTTTGCCGCCAGTTGTGCCAACAAGCTACGGGGACAACATTCACTGACTTCTGCCGTGACGGTCTTCGTATCGAGTAACCGCTTCCGGGAGGACCTTCCTCAATATTCCAACGGGCAGACGAGAATCCTGCCCATGCCGACCTCGGACACGATTGAGATTACACAGGCGGCGCTGAGTGTGCTGAAGGAAATCTACCGGGAAGGAATCAGCTACAAGAAGACGGGAGTTGTTCTCGGGAACATCACCGATGCTTCCTATATCCAACAGAACCTCTTCGATGAAGTGAAGAACCGGCCGGAACGGATGCAACTGATGAAAAGCATTGATGCATTGAACCACCGCTTCGGCTTGCGAAAGATACATCTGGCCGTGGAGGACGAAGAGAAGCAGGCATGGCACGCCAAGAGCGAGTACCGGAGCGGCAATTATCTGTCGGACTTGAAGGAGATACTGACTATCAGGATATAAGGTAGTAATATTCACTTCTTATACTTAGGTAATAATAAAAATAATTGGAAGACATGAAGAAAATAAAATATACTAGTTCAAGATTATGCTTTAAGGCTGATGAAATAGAACCATTAAATGATTCCGATGTATTTATAATACAGACTCCACAGGGGACTTTTCAGTTTACAAAAGCTGAGTTTTACAGGGAATTTTGTAATGTGACAAAAACAAAGAGTTATAGAGATAATGGAGTCTATCATTATTCAGTAACCCCCAAACGGGCTCTATCGTTTTTGATTGATAATACTTGTTCGTTACGATGTAAGCAGGTACCCTCCAATGATTTGGTTGGTGAGGATATAAGGTCAAAGATACGTGAGATTGGGGCATTATGGCGTTCTTCTCCCAATAATCCATCTATAGACCAGGAGGTGGTTAATCAGTGGGAGAAACTTATAGATGATTGGATTGAGGATTCGAATATGCCATTGGTTGTCCGGAAGGAAACAAATAAACGTGGACAAGCTTTTAGACATAGCACCACCGGACGCGAAATAATTATTGCTGACAATTCGGTAGCTCTTTGGGTTTATGGGCATGTGTTGAAGGGAAAAGTGTTTACATTAAGTCAAATCAGAGAACTGCTGCAGAATAATGAATTGCCTGTTGTTTTTATGGCGACGAAAGAGATTAGGAAAAATGCCAAATATGCAAAAGCTCTTGGGAAAAAACCCTTGTCTAACTGGAAACTTTGTCATATTGAATCTATAGGGTTAAATACTAATACCCCAATAATTGATTTAGATATAGAAGTTGTCAAGGAGCATTTTAGGAAATATGTTAACCCTAAGAATATGTTTGTTTTACCAAAGGAAATTGGAGATTTGGGTGAAATAGAAGCTTTTATAGAACAGCAGAAGTGAAAGACTCTATTTATGAAAAGAAATGGTCTCGTTGAATATTCGGAGAAACTAAGTGTCAGGATATAAAATAAGGGCACCGATATTCGATACCCCCAGCTTACCTTGGCTTGGATTTAGTCTGCCAAAGAAAAGAGTTCCACAGTCTTGCGTCCTTTCTTGGTTTCTTCTGACTGTACTTTGCCTTCTCTTGCCAGCCATCCGATAGCTGCCACAATTTCTTTGTCGGTCAGTTTGGTTTCCTTTTTCAGCTGAGTCAAATCTATTCCACCTTTTTCATGCAGTACGTTCCATACGGCACCTGCATGTGTGCCAATCAAACTAATGTCCATATTGAAGATGTATTCTAAAAACGATGCAAAGGTAGTGCTTTTTATGCTGATTTACAAGCAAAAAACGTAGTTGTTTGATGTTTGTTTGAAGTACATTGCGTATCTTTGTGCGTTTTTAAAGATTCTAGAAATGACGAAAGCAGAATTATGTAAGAGTATATCCGCAAAGACCGGATGTGATGTCCAGACTGTGCTGGCAGTAGTGGAAAGTTTGATGGTGGAAGTGAAGGAATCGCTGGAAAAGGGAGAGAATGTTTATCTTCGTGGCTTCGGCAGTTTTATTGTGAAGCAGCGTGCGGAAAAGACGGCGCGTAACATCTCCAAGAATACCACTGTGATTGTGCCGGCTCACAACATCCCGGTATTCAAACCTGCCAAAGAATTTGTGAAACTGGTGAGCAAACTGGAGGATTGATGACGTGTTTTTAAATAGAAAACCATAAAGGCGAGTCAGTAGGTGGCTCGCCTTTATGGTTTATTCTTGCTAATGCATCTGTACTACTCTACTTCAATAACTTCCAGAAACGAGCTTTGGAAGGACCTACGTATTCTTTCTGGTGTTTAAATTCTTCCATATCACGATGAATGGTATGAATTTTCATGTCGAGTTTTTCTAAGCCATTTATTTTCTTGGGACATTTGTTCGCTTCTTGGGACATTTACCTAAGTTTCTTGGGACATTTTCGAGTTTCTTGGGACATAATCCTCGGTTTTGACTGACATTTTCATGTAAGTAATGGAGATGAATGGTGAACCATTATCGATTTCCGTGCTATAGTCGGGATAGTACAAGGGTACATAGCGCAAGATTTTGCGGATGCCGGAACCTTAGTTTATATAAAAAACGACCCGCCGATTTAAGCATTGTGAAGAGGCTTGGCGGGTTCTTGTATTGTAAAAGTGACAAATAATTTTCCTCAATCCGATAAGGATTCACGGGTTATTTCCGGATGGCAAACTGCAATGATGGGCTCACCCAGTGCATTCTCGATGGCAATCAGCGTATCGATGGTGAAGTGGTGCGTGCCACGCATCCATCTGCTGATTTCGGACTCATTTTTTTCAAGACGCAGCGCAAGATCTTTCTGTTTTAGACCTTTCTCTTTCAGTATCTCGTGTATTCTGTCCACGATTTTGAAAGACAAATCGACCATGCGCCTGATTTCAGGATTTACCTTCTGGCGTCTCGCTTCGATTATATTACTCGTTTTCATATCGTGTGATATTAAATGGCTATCAGTTCCTTGCCATAGAAGTTAATTGTATTGCAAATATACGATACTTTCTCTCCAGCACCAAAAGTTAACTTCTAAATCAATCATTGACATGTCCCAATTCGTAGGTAGGTATGGCTGGTTACTCTACATCTTCCGTTATCACTTCCGTTTCCAAATCCAGCCCGAACATCTCCTTGAGTTGCAGGTAATCGAAGCATAGCGCTTTGGGGCGGTTCACCTTCGGACTCTGGATAACCTTACCGTCTTTCACAACCGTCACGCAATCCGGGTTACCACTGGGCAGCAGGATGTAGAAGCGGTCCTGCTTGGTGCCAAGAAAAGCCGGATGGGATTTGAGGTACGACAGAATGGTGGACCAGGACGAGCGGTTGGCCGTGATGTTCTGGGTGGAGTTCCGACTGCTGAACAGCGAAGAGATCGCTGCCATGTTCAGGTACAGAATCGGATGCCCCTCCTTGAACTCAATATCTTCCTTGAGATTTATCGGACGGAATTTGGTAAGGTAACGGATGTTGAAATGCACCTTTTCCATACATTTTCCAACGGATTGCCAGCCCTGCAGCATGTTCCAGAAGTCCGCCACCTCGGAACTTTCCTGCGCCAGTTCGTTCTGGTGCCGGATGCCCTTGATGGTGGTTTCCAGCATCTGGCTGTAACTGAAAGGGAAATCAATGACCGATTCCAGCGTGCGGAATGTAGCCAGCGGGATAATCCAGTTGCCGAAAATACGGTCGTGGATGGTTTCGCTTTCCATTCGGGTGGCCAGTTCGCCCTTGGTGATGGTGAACATGTGAGGAAAGTTCTTTTCGAACAGTTCCCGGTGCTGCAGAATCTCCAGCGTCAGGTGGGTCAGCCCCAGGCTGCACATGGCCTGCAGCTCTTCATAGCGTTGCTTCTCCTGATAGCTGAAGGAGGTCTTGGTATAGGAGAGGAAGAGTACGCGAGTATAGAGCGCCATGTCCTGCGTTGGCTTTTCCTGGCCGCAGATAACCACTCCGGTGGTGACAATAGTCTGGGATGCCATGCCATCGGTCAGCGTGTTCTTCTTCGTCTGACCGCCACCTCCCCACAATCCCTTGAGAAAGGCAATCTTCCGGATGTCGAGGTCGTTCTTGTACTCATCGAACACCACCAGCGTATTGACCGCCTGGGACACCCGGTCGTTCATGGCCGGAACGGAAGCCACTCCCATGTTGGGCGGTTCCACATCGTGCAGGAAGAAAGCCTCCAGGCTGGTGGCCAGCGTAGTTTTACCCGTACCTTTCTCTCCGAACAGGTTCAGGATGGGAAAGTGACGGGTACGCTTGTATACCACATCCCGGAAAAGGGTGGCCACGAGGTAGCAGAAAGCAATCCGGGCATTCTCTCCAAAGACTTCGGTCAGCTTTTCTATAAAGGAGCGGAGCAGCACCCCGTTGTTCTTCCGGTGAATCATCAGCCGCTCGAACTGGTAGATTTCCGGATTGTTCTCGTAAATCTTGGAAGTGGCTGGAATGTAGTATGCCTTGCGGTTGTCCCCACGGATGATGCCCATTTCGTCCACTTCATGAAAGGCCTGGTGCTGGTAAATGCCGTTGCCGAAGGCAAAGAACTGCTCGCTGTCGTTCCAGCCCAGCTTGCGGATGCGCTCCGCCGTATCGGTACGGGCATACAGGAATTCCTTCACGCGGTTCAGCTTGTCAATCTTGCCCAGCCACACATAGTTGCCCAATGAACCGACCTTCTGCTGGAAGTTCGTCAGGGAGCACAATTCCGATTCCTTCAGTTCGATGATGCCCGACTGGCGGTAGGAGTTGGTCAGGCGGAACAGGCGAATCCCGTTGTTCTCATCGTGGATATGGAACAGCGGTGTCAGGATGAAATTGGAGATGCGGATAGGGTCCTCCTCGTTGTCACCGAGTGCATAGTAGCAGTTGTTCCGCACAAACAGCCCCAGCTGACGGAGAGCGTCTGCTTCCTCCAGCTGTTTGTCCATGGTGGACTGCCGGCTGTTCCGTCGGGCCTGGTTGCGGGCCTGCGTCACGGCATCCTTCCAGAGTCGGGCTTTTCCGTACACCTGTCCCAGCTGTTCGATGCACTGGTCATACACCATCTGGTCCTTTACATACCGGAGCAGGTCTGCCGTCTGGGCAACCACCTTCTGCTGTCCGGCCAGCGAATCCGCCGTCTGAAACAGCTTTTCGGCATTCCATACGATGAAATGCTTTTCCCTCAGGTTCCGGTAGGTGGCTTCATCCAGAATATAGCTGTCTGCATCATTCTTCATGGGGATTTCTCGGGCTGCTTCCGGTGGAATTGCCTGCCCCTCATACCTCTTTTGCAATTCTTCCTCAGTCAGTTCCCGGCTGCCAAGGGGAAGTTCCCTCACGGTGACGTGAAACCCTTTTCTGATAGCTAACGCTCCGTTTTCCATTGCCGCCTTTAATCCGGCACCCGGCAGGCCGTCTTCCGAAACATCGGAGTCCGGTATGAAGCAGAGTGAGTCCGTGTGCCGTTTCAGCAACTCCAGCTGATTCTCGTTCCAGGCAGTCCCCAGGCTGGCCACGGTGTTTTCCAGTCCAATGGATTGCATCCGCAATACATCCGGTGCCCCTTCCACGATGATGATGTTCTCGGGATTCCGCAACCGGAAAGCGCGATCGATACCGAACAGCGTTTCTCCCTTGGTGTAAATGAGACTGGTGGCTGAATTGATGTATTTGGGGGCTTTGGGGTTGGAGCCGATATACCGGGCCGTATAGGCAATGATGCGTCCCCACCGGTTGCGGACCGGAATCATGATACGTTCCCGGAACATGGGGTAAACATCGTTATCCTCTGCACGTTTGAACATCCCCAGCTCAAACAACAAGTCTTCCTGTATTCCTTTTTGGCGGCAAAAATCCATAAAGGCTTTGCCGTCTTTCGGTGCATAGCCGATACCGGCTTCCGAACAGAACTCTTCCGGCCAGCGGCCATAGGCATAGTCCTGTGCATGACGGGTTTCGTCACTGCCAGCCAGCCGGAGGTTGTTCACAAAGAAATTCTGGAGGATGTCCAAAGCGACCAGCAGAGACTCTTTGCGCTTCTGTTCCGTTTTCTCTTCTTCTGTGGTTTCTCCGTCCTTCGTATATTCGATGGTTATATTGTGCTGTTTGGCTATAAACCGGACCGCATCCAGAAAGTTCAGGTTTTCCTTCTCCATGATAAAGGTGATGCCGTCACCGCCCCGGTTGCAGCCGAAGCAGTGATACAGGTTCTTCGAAAGGTTGACCGCAAAGGAAGGTGTTCTTTCCGAATGAAAAGGACAGAGCCCTTTGAGCGTATGGCCACCTTCTCGCTTGAACTTCACATATGGCTCCAATATGCGTTGAATGGGCAAATCCCTGACTTTGGCAAGCGTGTTTTCACTGATCATAACATGCGGAGTTTAAGCCAGCAGTCCAGAATGGACTGGCCGGAGTATTTCAGACGATAGTGATTGTTCGGATTGATGGGCTGTATGTAGCCGTTCATCCGGTATTTACGCAATGTCTTGTAACAGATTCCCAGTTCTGCACAAGTTCTTTTTACTGTATAGACACCCAATGGGTCTACTGTTGGTCTTGATTCGTTCATAAAACCAATATTCGTTTACGATCCCCACAAACATGTGTTTTTAGTCTTTCCTCCTTGTGAAAAGGCAAAAAGCATCATTTGCTACGGAAGTCAATGAAACCTACTATTTCTATAGCTCTGCTTTCTTCTGTTTTCTGACAGCAAGCGGCATACAATGTCACAGAAAAAAATGTAGCTGCCGGTATGTTGTAGTTTAATGTTCTATTCTCGTTTTTGTCCGATGATGTCGTTACCTACATCCTCCATAACTTTCTTGATTTCCTTGGGTGCCACCTTCAGATAGTCTTGAGGACACCTTTGCAGGAACCGCAGGTCGGCTGTTTTGTATTCGAGTTTGCCCGGCCTTTTATAGGCATGAACCAAACCTAGCCGTTTCCACCTCTCCACATTTGCTCGTCCAAACAACTCAAAGGCCTTCCGCTGGGAAATGAACTCAGGGTCGTTTGAATCTTCCTTTAGCAGTCTGACAATCTGTGATGCCAGGTCCTTGATGAACATCTCGTAAGGTACAAGATGATCCGAGAATCGTAGCGTATTCATATCTTCATACGGCTAATGACTACTTGGTTCGCTTCACTGTAATGGTCCGGGCTTCCCTGTCCGTTTTGGTTGTATACTGACGGTTGTGAATGGCACCCAGTTCAGAGGCTTGCGTACGCACACTCTTCATCCGTGAGATGGGATAGATAACAGCCTCTCCAATTTGGAGAGCTTCCAGTACCGGACGGATTTTATCAAAATAATCAGCCATAATATTGTTTGTTTAATGATTAATATTTAACTTTGCAGTGGTATTTACTTATATAATCTGTTGCAAAGGAACAAATAAATGTTTTATAAGCAACAAAATGGGTAATATTATTTTGTTTAACGGCTATTTTTTAACATTTGACATGGCTTTTGAAATAAAACACATCAATGTAGGCAGCGCGATTGAAGATCGTCGCAAGCAATTGGATATAACTAAAACGGAACTCGGACGTCGGATCAATGTACCCCAACAGCATGTGAATCGTATATTGGAGCGAGAAACCATGGAGACCAACAAGTTGGTACAGGTATCAGAGGCTTTGGAGTTCAATTTCTTTGAGCTGTTCTGTCCGAACAAGGATGAGCGGGTTTCCGCCAAGAACGCGGCGGTGGCCTATAACGGCAATGTGACCAATACGCAGGTGGGTGATAGAGTGGTGGATGGTTCACTGGCTGTAGCCAATATACAGATTACCTCTCTCCAGAATGAACTTGACACATTGAAAAAGTCAAATGCTACTCTTCATAACAACTTGGAGGACAAGGAGCGTATCATCGCCATGAAGCAGGAGAAAATCGATATGATGCAGAAGGTGATGGACTTGATGCAGGAAAAAATTGATGCCTTGGAAGGCAGATAGTCCGGATAAAAAGCAAACGATGAAAGTTCTGCGACTTGACAGAGCTTTCATCGTTTGGAGCCTTATGCCGTTTCAGCGGATGTTGGCATTGTGGAAGAACCTTATGGGTTTTATGAAAATATCTTAGGTGAACGATATGCTGATGTTTTATACCAATTAGCATCATGCTTATATCTGGAAATAGCAATAGATGAGCTGATACCATATCGTTCAGCCTCTTCTGCTATAGTCTTTACAATCTTGTGGGGTGAAAGGCTGTTACAACCTACTTTCAAGATGGCATTCCATATATTTTCAGGAATTAGCGCATTCCTGGCAAATTCATTCGCTTCTTTTTCTCTTGGGTCAGAAGAATATTCTACTCCCTCAATAGCAATAAATGCTTTTTGGCTATCAGAAAGATGCCGGTCAATGTGGCAGAGTTCATGTAGAATATCAAAAGCCAGCTTATCCATATCATTGTAGCGATAAGTTACAGTGATGACCGGATGGCCATTTGTCAGGGTCGAATAAGCGTCAATTGGTGCTTTCTCTAATTTTTTAACCTCTGCCAAAGAAATGCCGTAGCTATGGAGACACTCTTTGATGCTTTCTACAGTCATTCTTCTTTGATTAGCCATGGAAGCTATTTCTTCTGCAGCTTTCAAAGCATTTCCTTGTTTGTAATTATCAGGAGCTGTTATCTGAGAAATGGATAACCAATTGATAACAAGCCAGGTGAGCATATTCTTTTCGTCAATTTGCACCTTTTCACTGTGCTTGTAAAGTCCGGCAACCTGCATCTTCTGCTCTTGTATATTCAGCAGGTCAAAAGGGAGCAAGTCCTTTATCCATTTTACTCTATCAACAACCTTTGTGTAAGGGCAAAGCAGATGTTTGTATAAATGTTTTAGGTTTAGCATCTTGGAACATTCTTCCTCAAAACTTAAGGCTTCCTGCTCTTCTATGCTTCGCTGTTCTATAGCCTTACAATCATAGGTATAGCTGTTTTGGAGATTCATCCAGAACTTGTAAGGTATTCCCAGATGTTTCTCCAGTTTCATAGCCAAATCATCATTAAGGTTGCGCTTTCCCTTAATGAAAGCATTTAAGTGCGTGGGTTGCACACCTATTTGCTGGGCAAATTCTTTTTGTTTAAGGCCACGTTCCTGCAATTCTTCCCGTAGGATTTCTCCGGGGTGTATTGCCCTGGCAGGAACGGGATTGTTACTTCTTGTTGCCATAATGTGTGCTGTCTATTTCTATGAGTTCTACTTCGATTCCGTCGTCGGTTTCTGTAAACAACAGGCGTTCTACCATACCATTGACAATTCGAACGGAGCTTCTTGGCTCTACTTGGTACTTCAACTTCTCATAATGCAGAAAACTAAAGAGTTTTAGGTCAGCCGTAGAGTCTACATCGTGCATTGTTTTTACTACACGGATATATCCATCTATGAACTTTTTGTTTTTGCAAAAGCTTTTGTACCTCTTGTCTTTGGTTTTACCTGTTTCATACAATTCCAACAAAACTTCATCCTTGAATGTCACTTTCATGCGGTGAATGCTGTTTGTTGCTGCAAAGATACGCAGAAATTACCATATTTGGTAATTTATCCAAGGATTTTTTCAAATTCAGGGAGAAATACAACCAATACCCATTATAGGATAGGTATTTTGCAACAGTCCATTTGGCTGAATCATGATCCAGTAACTTTAAGCGTTCTCTGCTACGAGCCTTTGCTGCCACAGGGAACTTTTGGGACTTTCGACGTAATTTTCTGACGTTAGTCCATTGAAAATGCCAAGAAAGTTAAAAGCATTATGGATTCTAATAAAACATATCCGTAATTATTTTACGGAAGGAATTAAAAGCGTATCTTTGTAAGCAAAACAATCACTAACAGTAAATGCTATGTTGAAGAAATTTGCCGTAACAAACTATAGAGGGTTCAAGAATCGTATGGAATGGGATTTGTCGCATCCCAGCAACTATACCTTTAACAATGATGCCATCCGGAATGGTGTGGTCAAGAATGGTATCATCTATGGGCCGAATGGGGCAGGTAAATCCAACTTCGGATTAGCGCTGTTCGACATAGCCAATCATCTTTCACACAAATGGAAGAAACCAGACTATTACCTGAACTACGCCTGCGCAGCTCATTACGATGAACCGGTTGACTTTGAGTACACGTTTGCTCTTGATGGGCACGATGTGGTATATACCTATAGCAAGGTGGCTGCCGAACTAAAAGGGGAAATCATTCGGGAACAGTTGCTTATTGACGGCAAGGAGGTGCTGATGAAGGATAACGAGCGGTTGAACATTTCCGAAGAATTTGGTCTGACGGAAGTGGCCATTGAAAATCTGAAGGAGAGCGCCAACAACATTTCCTTGGTCAACTATCTCCTTGGCGCCGTACCGCTCCCTAAAGGACATGCCTTGTTGCAGCTTCGCGATTTTGTAGAGAATATGCTGTTCTTCAGAAGTCTGGACAACCGTGAGTTTATTGGTCTGAAGGAAGGTGGCAGTAACATCGAGGAGTACATCATCAAGAACGGCCTTGCTGATGATTTTGCTGACTACCTGCACGAAGTGAGTGGGCAGGTCTTTCAGTTCGCCCCCGGCATTCCTGGAGAAAATGTGCTGTATTGTCTGATGGACGGTCGGAAAATTCCCTTCCAATGGGTCGCTTCTACAGGCACAAAGAATTTGGAACTGCAATACTACTGGTTGAAGGAAATGGGCAATGCTTCGTTCGTATTCATCGATGAGTTTGATGCTTTCTATCATCACGAACTGTCTTACCAGATTTCAAAACGCCTGTTCGAGGGACCGAACCAGGTGTTTGTCACCACGCATGATACTTTCCTGCTGAGTAATGACTTGTTGCGTCCGGATTGTTTCTTCATTCTGAGAAACAATGAAATCAAGGCCATCTGCGACCTCACTGACAAGGAACTCCGCTTTGGCCACAATTTGGAGAAACTTTATAGAGGCGGTACTTTTGGCTTATGATTCTATTTGTATTTGAAGGCAATGAAAGAGAACCGCGCCTATACCGGACCCTGGAGCGGCTCTATTTCCCGAGGGAGAACGATAATATCATCTGCTCTTTCGGGAACAATATCTATGACCTTTACAACGAACTGCTGGCCTATGGAGAGGGCGGTGACATTGTTTCCCTGATGCGCGAACGGTTGGCAGATGCAGGTGATGCCACACTGGATGGCATTCGCAGTTCGGATATTTCGGAAATCTTTCTCTTCTTCGATTATGACTTTCAGAACTCGCAGCTTTCGCTGGAAGAGATTAACCGAAGGGTAAGGGAGATGCTCACATGGTTTGATGACGAAACGGGCAACGGCAAACTTTACATCAACTATCCGATGATTGAATCCATTCGTTATACCCGGGAGTTGCCGGATGCGGATTATATCAGCTATGTGGTAAGCCGGGAGGAGTGCAAGGACTTTAAACACATGGCACGCGATTTCTCTGCCTATAACAGTTTGGATCATCTCTTGTTTAAGGATGGCGAAGTCCCTACCAAAGAGAAATACATCAAAGTGAAGGATAATTGGTCGTACTTGAAGCAGATGAACGTCGCTAAGGCTCATTGGCTGATAACGGGTGAAAACTCCTTACCTGTAAACAAATTAATGGTCAATCAACTTTCCATATTCGATGGTCAAGTGTCGCATTTCGTTACTCCAAAGAGTATGGTGGCTATCTTGAACTCTTTCCCCATCTTTATTTATGAGTATATGAAGTAAGTTCTCTGAAAGATAAATGGTCTGTATAACTGCAGACCGTTTATCTTTTAGAGGAGGTTTCTAATTAAATCTTTTCATGACTCTTTCGTTTGGCTAAATGAAACGTAGGTATCTCTTAAATGCGGAATACCGCCCAATCGTCCTGTCCGGTAGGCATTGTATCTTGCAGGCAATATACAGATATTGTCGTTTTATCGGATATTTACAAGGGGCTAGCTGTATTTTTGCCAGCTTACTAAAATTCTTGATTATCGCTTACTAAAGTCCTCTTTCTATACCTTATTATATAATACTTCGAAAGAAAACCCTAATGAATGAGCTGCTTTCCAAAATGAAGCGTTAAATAAAGACTGTCCCTATCAGATTGTTCCCATAATGATTGTTTGTTTGATGTTTAATGATTAATTTTGCAATGGTTGTTAGATACTGATACACAAGGTTTCGAGCAACCGAATTATCGTACCCGTTACAGATAATTCTTTGATATCTTTCATGGGTTTTGCTCTCGTGAGAGCTTACAAAACACTTGCGAAAACATTGTTCCTTATTGATAGTCAATAGCATTTGGCTGTTTTACCCGCAGTTATATGTATGTTATTGAATATCAGGCATGCAAAAGTTGAGAATAGGCCGAAAACTTACAAAAGAATTACAAAAGGCTCGTTCTCCGTTGAAAATCAGATACGCATAGCTGTGGCCCAAGCCGCCGTTGAGGAATAATGGACTAATTTGCTACTCTTTTAAAAACAGCGGCCCGAATAGCTTACAAATTACTTACAAAAGTGTCGTAAGTTGCTGATACTCATATAGTTGGAGCCGCGGCGCAGGCTGTGATTGAAGAAAGTTTGTAAGCCTTAACGGCTTGTTGATATAGTACTCAGGCTGTAGCTTTCCCGCGAGGAGCGGGGAGTTACAGCCTGAACTTGTACTTGAATTATAAAACGTATAAAAACGGAGGGAACGTTATACTTTTTTCATGTGTATTGAATAACAATAATGAAAGAAACTTCTATAAATAAAAACAGAATTCAGAGATAAGAAGAGACTTACAACTGAATCCTGTTTCCATTTACACAAAATTTTGGACAGTGTTAAGGACTGTATCATTCATGCTTTCATAGATTGAGTGTCTTATATAAATCAAATAGCTTTTTGCTAAGTCGTGTTGTGTATCTTATATTGATGGGTAATAAACTGCCTTCAAAAATTTTTGATTGATGTTTAGAGTCTTCACATTTTACCATTCCTATATATTTACATAATTTTTCACCAATAGGAGATACTGCATCTGCTATAACTTTGGAGAAATATATTTCTCTTTTAAACAGTTCTATAATGAGTAGTATTAATGCATCGTATAAGAGTTTAAAAGCACCAGAATTATGATATTTAGGATGCAGGGCTACAGAACTTATATATAGAAGTGATTTAAACTTTTCTTTTCCTTGCACATTTTCTCAATAGCATAATGGAAAAAGCGATGTAGTTCCATGATTCCCAGTTTCTGAGCGTTGTATCAAATCGA
>OGOH01000197.1_pt1 | contig 48315 bp, 31 predicted proteins | sample 1552571 | NCBI WGS metagenome assembly OGOH01 (sample SAMEA2580170, study PRJEB22360) | human gut metagenome | biome: human gut; feature: human-associated habitat; material: faeces | place: Denmark | collected 2008/2010
TACCCAACAGAATCGCTGTGCATCCTCGCGGAGCGTTTATCTTAGTCGGAGATTGAACTCTCACTAAGACAAATTTGTTGCTCGCCACTTTATAGAAGTGGGAGTCTTCTTCGACTAAGATAAAACAAATAAAAATGCCCCAAACACCAGGAAAATACTTTGTAGATATACTACCATTTATCTCCCTTTGGTTCAAGGCATCTATTGTATTATGATTGTGTAACTTTGCTTTCTGGAATAAGGTACTCAAAACACGTCCGTTTTTCTTTCTGGACACATCCCACTTTACTCTGCTTCATCGCAGTTTCTATTCATTTCCTGCAACCCTCAGATATGCAATTGAAGTAGATTCACATTTTATTTAATATTTTCCGTGCACTCTCATTTCATTTTTTACCTGAAGAATCCGATACAAGGATTCATTTAAACGTTCCTCTGAAATTTCTCCGTTATAAACTGCATTCAGAACCCCCTGATAAGCACCTGAAAAATCAGACGGCATCAAAAGCAGATCCACACCTGCCTGAACTGCTTTGACAGCTGCCTGGGCAGACGTATAATAATTAGCAATCGCTCCCATATTCAAAGCATCCGTAACAACAAGTCCCTGAAATCCCATTTTCTGTCTCAGAATTTCTGTTACCATATAATAAGACAACGAAGAAGGATCTTCTGTTCCGGTTATTTCAGAACAAACAATATGACCGACCATGATCATCTTCGCCCCTTCTTCAATTCCTTTTTTAAAAGGAATCCATTCGTTATTCATCAGTTCTTTCTCTGTCTTCTGAATATAGGCAAATCCCTGATGAGAATCCTCACTTGTCGCACCATGTCCTGGAAAATGTTTTAATACTCCTACAATTCCTTCCTGCTCCATTGCTTTTCTTTGCAAATCCGTCATTTCAGCCACAAGAGCTGCATCGCTGCCAAAAGACCTGCGTGCAACTACGGTATTTGCCGGATTTGTCAACACATCTGCACATGGTGCAAAGTCAACATTAAAGCCCAGATCACTAAGATAACTTCCTATGTAAGTACCAATTTCCTGAGCTCTTTCGTAATCTCCTGATGCTCCCACTGCTGCCATATCTTCAATCGGTTCTATACCATATCCCTGCCCACTGATCCGTGCTACCGTTCCTCCTTCTTCATCTACAGCCAGAAACAATGGCAATCCTGAGATTTCCATACTGTACTGCTGTACATTATGGAGCATTTCTGAAATTTGCTCATATGACTGCAGATTATTTTCAAAATAAACCAGACCTCCTACCGGATACTGCTGTAATGCAGCATAAGTGGCATCACCCGCTGCTGATACACCGGTAATACCTGTCAGTGCATCAGGAGTAATAATAAATAATTGTGCCACTTTTTGCTCTACTGTCATTTTTTCCAGTGCATAGTCTATCTGATTTACCAAATCTGTTTGCTGTGATTCTGCTGTCTCCGTTTGCGGCGATTCTGATGTTGTTTCCCTTTCTGAAATTATTTCCGGCTCTTCTGCTGTCTTTTGTGTACTTCTTTCTGTTTCTTCTTCCACAGAATTTGATTCGCTGTCTTTTATATTGTCTGTCTCTGAAGCAAAAGAAGATGGCTGTTGTCTTTCTGTTCCCGAAAACTTTATTTTTCCAATCACAATAGCACATATGCAGATCAGCACAAACATCAATGCGTACATTATCTTTTTTTTCATCTTATTTCCTCAAAACTCATTCTTCTATTTCGCAAATATAACCGATTCTCTCTTTAAACTGTGGAACTGCATCCAAAATATCATTTGGTACATCATTGAATACCCATTTATCTTCCTGCGAATAGTAGAAAATATTCAGACGATCTTCATCTTTTTTGACACTGGAATCATAATAGCTTGGCTCACCTTTCAGCCATACATCTTTACACCACTGCTCATCATTATTATCCAGTCGATCCCCTGTAAATTCATTGTCCTCATCTACCCAATAGTATTCTTTTTCACCGCTATTTCTTCTTGCACCAAGGAAAAACTGGATTTTTTCTTTTCCTTCTTCTTTGATTTGCTTCTTAATCTGATTCCATTCTTCTTCTGTATTAATTCTTGCCAGATAACCACCCATTCTTTTACATTCTTCAAATGCTTCATCCCAGGTACAATCTTTCTGAACCAAAATGTAAGTATGGATCTTTTGCTCTTCCGAAACAGCTTCTTCCAGTACTACAGCATCATTCGCATACATTACAACAGAATCGCCCATAAAGAATACCGTTCCATTAATTCTGACTTTTGCTCCTTTCATTGTTTCCGGGTCTGCTTTTGCCTCACCGATCTCCGGCTCGTCTGAAAATATCTTTACACTTTTAATATTATCTTTACGCTTTTTCTCATTTTTTTCATCTTCTGCACAGATATTGACACTCTTCTCTAACATTAACGTTTCTCCGTCCTCTGCCACAGTACCTTGCAGCCATACCGAATCATTGATCGAATCCAGTGCATCTTTATAGAATTCTGCATCATATTCGCTTTCTGTTTCGATTTCTGTTTCGATTTCTATTTCACTTTCTGCTTTTCTTTCTGTCTCCTTCACAATATTTTTAGCTGTTTCTTTTGCAATATTTTCTGTGAGACTTTCTGTGTTTTTCGTTTCTTTCACAGTCTCTGCCATTTTGGACTGAAAATCCTTATCCTCTCCTGCCGTCTGCTTATTTTCTTTAAACACAACACTCTTTAATATAATTACGATCAATATGGCTATCACAATTTTGAGTAAAGTATTTCCTCTTTTTGTCTGTTTTGGAATATCAGCCGTTGTACCACTGTTTACATTATCCCTCACAATATTACCGGAATTGTTTTCCACCGGTCTTTCAACTCTCGTCCCACATTCCGGACAAAAAACAGAATCCGAATCCAGTTCACTTCCACATTTTCTGCATTTCACTCCTTCTTCTCTCCTCTCGTATCTTTCATACATTTCATCTTCACGTATATAAACACTGCCGATACTATTTCAAAACTTCATACACATATGATGAAATATTTCTAATCCGCTCAATGGCACTTTCATTCCTTCCGCCAAGATCATTTGACAAAATACAGATCACGTAATCCTGCTGTTCACCAAAAACAATGGCAATATCATTTTCGATACAGCCAAATCCATATCCTTCCGGCATCTCTCCTGTTTTATTGGCACTTTGAATTCCAGAAGGAATACCAGATGGGATTTTCCCTTTTCTGGTTTGAGCACTTAAAAATTGCAGCATCTTTTCAGAAGCTTCGCTGTTTACACATACACCATTATAGATATCACTCAAAATTTTTCTACAATCCGAAGAGCTGGTATAATTGTCATCTGCCGGATTCGTATCCATAAATCGCCTTCCGAGATGCGTATTACTGTATCCGTTCGCACTGCAAAATGCATTGACAACCTCTTTCCCGACATTAAAATCACCGTTTCCCAGCAATTCAACCAGACGATTTGCTGCATCATTATCACTGACCGTTATCATATTGCTTAAAAGATCTCGTAATTCCCCATCATACTGCTCTGAAACATAAATCGCTGTCTGTTTATTCTGCGGATAGCAAATTCGATCATATACAGTTGCCATAATAAACACTTTGATCACACTGGCTGACTGCATGGAAACTTTCCCATTTTTTTCACAAACGGAACCATCACTCAAATTTTGAACACTGACTGCCCATTTTTCACCGTTCGCTTCTGCATCACTTACCAGGGAATCCAGATCCAGATTCCACATCTCCGCTGCTGTTTCCGAATCACTTCCTTGTTCACTGTTACTTTCTGAGTCTGTTTCACCTTCCGTCTCTTCTTCCGTTTTACTTTCTTCTGATGGAACGGTAAGCTCTTTTGATGTTTCTTTCACCAGAATTTCCGTTTGTTTTTCTGTTTGCTTTTCCGTTTCCTGATCGATGACAGCTATTTGCTGATTTAACTGCTGAATATTTTCTTCTGCTGCTTCTGCCCCTTTCAGATTAATAACGGTTGTTCCAATCAATACACCCGCAACGCAAAAATTGATCACACTCATCAGGATCGTTAAAAAAACATATTGCTTTACTTTTTCTTTACTCATTGACTATCTCCAAAATACAAATCAATACCATCTGCAATTCCTGAAACCATTTTTGCCTGCATATCTGCATCCTGCATTGCAGTATCGTCATGTTCATTTGTCATAAATCCCATTTCAAGAATCATAACCGGGATTTTGCTCCAGTTAATGCCGGTCATATCATCGTGATATTGAATTCCAAGATTATTAAATCCTGTTTCATTACAATACGTATTCAAAATACACTCTGTCAGTCGATAACTTTCCTCTGCCAGATTTGCCACATATGGATTCTCATAAGATGGTGTCATTCCAAGTGCTCCATTCACACTGCTATCATCGCTTCCATTTGCATGAATTCTCACATAAATTTCTCCCCCTTCTTCATATGCCTTCAGGGCTCTTTCTGAATTGCTGATCGCCGTGTCGTTGTCCGTTCTTGCCATTACAACTCTGTACCCACGATTTTCCAGCTCTTTCTGCAGTGCCAGTGAGATGTCAAGATTAAGCTGATACTCCGGAACCCCTGTATATCTTCCCTGCGTTCCTGTCGTTGCTTTTGCTTTCATCTCCGAAGAACCAGGACCACTTGGCTCCTGTTCGCTCATATTCACCCAGCTTCCCTGATGTCCCGGATCAATGGCAACCACATGTCCATTCTGTGCTTCTGTACTTTTTTCCGTCTGCACATCACTTTCCGTATCTGTCCCCGTTTCGGTTGCCTCTGTTTCGGTTTCTGTATTTGTTTCTTTTTTCGCTTTCTTAGACTTTTTCTTCTTTGTTTTTTTTACTTCTTTTATTTCTTCCGTTTCAGTCAGTGTCTCTGTCTGTTTTTCATTTTGTTCTGACATTAATCTGGCAACTTCGGTTTCCAGATCTCTTGCCTGTTTCTGGAGACGGTTCATTTTCACAATACTGACGGCACAAAAAGCAACAGCCAGAATGATACATACAACGCTGATGATCCATACCATTCGCTTTTTATCTTTCATAAGTTTTCTCCTCTTATTTATCTAACTGATAAACCCCACGCTCGTTTTCTTTCTGATTCAGAAAAGCTGCATTCGCATTTTCATACTGATTAAAACAGCTTACCGAAAAATCTTCCGGATCTACCGTTCCTCTGTACCATGACTTACTTTCAAAATAAGTTCGCAGTTCATTTGAATCAAATTTTCTTCCATGTCTTGCATATAACTCGTTTTTCGCATAATTGATCTCGCGTAATGTCAGATTTTCCACATCTGCATCTGTCAGATATTTCTTATCACTGTCAGGGATTATATAATCATTTTTCGTCAGATCTTCTGAACTGCTTTCCTTTTTATCGGTTTTCTTTTCCGTTGCTTTTTCCGTTTTTTTCTGTGTTTCCTTTTCCGTTTCTTCTTCCCTTGCTTCTCCGTAAATATTTTCTACATCCATATAAATTGTGTCATCTTCTGCCCATAAACTGCCTTCCAGTGCTACTTCGACATTATTATATTGCTGCATCATCTTCTCCTTCACCGGATAAGAAGAGATTGAAATACTGGAAACTGCATTATAAAGGATTCTTTCGCCGGATGTACTGTTTAAATAGACCGACTTTGTATCTTTTAAGACCAGCACCGGATCTTCCATTTTACTTGTATAATAAAGCGTTCCCTGAAGTGTACATGTTTCACTGTCAACTGCACTAATATCCGCATCAATCTTCTGAGTTGTTTCTTCTGTTTCCTGTGTTTCTGTCATCTGGTCTTCAAAATCCACATCGGAAACCAGACTTTCTGTCTGGACATCCGTGTCTGTATCTGCTTCTTTTGCATTTTTTTTGAATGCATTTCCACCAAACACTGCTACAATCACCAAAGCAGCTGCAACACCGGCAATCATACCATTTCCATGCGGTTTCTTTAATGGAGCACCACATTCCATACAATATCTGGAGCCCGGTTCAATTTCAGCTCCACAGCGATAACATTTGTTTGTCTTTCTCAAATTAGCAGCCATGTCATTTCTCCTCCATCATTTTCTATACAAACTTTTTCCGCAAAGCGGACAGAATTTTTCCGTTCCCTTTTTTAACTGAGCACCGCAGAATTTACAGAATCTTGGATTCAGCCGTACTGGTTCCGATGCCGTTTTCTCCGCATTTTCTGATGCCCTTCTAAAAGATTGTGATACATTCTGATCAGAAGATTCTGCAGCCTTTCTATTTGTCTGGACATTTTTTGCACTCTGCTCATTTGCCCTGGTTTGCACATTCTGTTTTGTCTGCTCTGCTGTTTTCGAAACAGCAGACCTCTCTAAAGTTATATTTTTCAACTCTGGCTGCATCTTTTTCCAGTCGTATACAGAATTGGCCAGGCTTGTCTGAATACAGCTTATTTTTTCTGTATTCTTTGTTCTTTCGGTCTCAATATACATCTGAGGGAACCATGGCCTGCAAGTCTCCAGTATTTCTGTCCATTTTTCTTTTCTTGCCAGTTCTTCCGGCAGGAAAATATATGCACAACGATTTTTATCTCGTGTATCCATATTTAACATTGGCCTGCTCTGTTCCAGCAATTTTTTCACAATTGCCACACCACACTCCTGATTCGTCTCTTCAATGCAGTGCTCTACCGTTATTCCTGCTTTTTTTGTAACATTTCCTTCGATTTCCGATGCTGCTGTTTTTTCAACATCTATCGGGCCGCTCAGAATAATATTTACAATCTTTTGTCTTATCCTCTCACAGATCTGATCTTTTCGCATCCATACTGCGATCCGATTATCTGCCCATTTTTCGATTTCAGCATCCTGAACTCCTTCTATCACTTCATACCGGCCATTATTTGGATTTTCTTCCTGTTTCTTAGCATTTTCCAGATATTCTGCAAGCTCAGATACTCGCTTTCCATACTTCTGAATTTCTGAAAAAACCGTTCCGTCATCTCCCTGTTCCAAAAACTGTTTTACAATCTCAACCGCAATCTCCGATTCCAGTGCTCTGTGAAAATCTTCTTTCCACAATGCGATTTTCTTTTGTTCTTCCGCTTCTGTCATCAGCCCCACAATCTGACGAACCGGTCTTCTTTTTCTTTCTGGAATATTTTCTTCTATTTGCTTTTTCAGTTCTGCTTTGATCCGTTCCAGCAAACCAGAAGTATTCCTGTCTCCATACAGAAAGCGTTTGGCAACAACAGGACCATAGTCCAGAAGATATTTCTGTGTTTTTTCTCTTATCCACTGAAAATACCCCCGAAAACTACTCTCTAATTCCAGCAGCCCCTGTTCCACTTTTTCTGCTTTTATAAAAGACTGTTCAAAATTTTTGATTTTCCTTGCATTGATTTCTGCTCTTGTAATATCCACACTGCTTTCCGGCAAAACAGTATATTCTTTTATGATTTCAAAAACAGAAATCTCCTTTTGCTTTTCCAGAATTGTTACTCTTCCTTCTTCAAGGACTTCGTCTGTTGTACTGCTCTCTTCTGTATTCATCCATCTTTTTTCCGAAAGCAGATTCTGAATGGCTTTTTTTACGATTCTGTCTCGATCCCGGTATTCCGCTATCATCTTATGGTAGCCAAAACCATTGTAACAATAAGATGCTCGCTCTGTTCTGGACTCCTGTTTTAAAAGCCTCCATTTACCAAACAAAAAATCCTGACTGTTTTTAATTTCCTGATTTTGCGTAATATCAAGCAACATTTCCAGCAACCGCTCCGGAGCATCTTTGTACTTTTCCGAAACCAGAACCACATGATTCAATGCAGCATGTGCATTTTTCATACCTGCTTCAATTTTGCAGAGCTGATTACATACTTCCTGCTTTTTTTCATCCTCTTCCGGGAAAAATAAATATCCATAAATCCCTGTGAGTTTTCCGCCATATGCTTTTATAAATTCTGATGTATTCTTTGCTCTTTCCAGAAAACTTTCCGTTTTTATATCTTCATGAAAATTTCCGATCAGATAAACTTCTATCTCCTGATTTTCAAGATTCATTGCCCTGTCCGGCCGGCCAAAAAAGCACTTCCATCTCTGATCTCCCAGGCTTTCTATTCTCTTTTTAAATGCTTCCAGCATACTTTTCTGAGGAAGCAATAACCACATTTGCCTCATATGTAAATCCCTTCCTTTGCTTTCATGCCACATTAAATTTTATGCTTGCATTCATCATTCAAAGAATGCAAGCATATTCTTTCTGTTTCTTAATAGTTCGATTGCGGAGATTGACCCGTACGATCTACTCCATAATTCGGATCCCCGTTATCTTCTGATGAATTTCCTGTTGTTTCTGGCACCTCCTGTCCGTCCTTGCTAAGGCTTCCTTCTTCTGTCTGCACTCCTTCCGAATTTTCCGTCTCGTCTCCGGTCTGGTATTCTGTTTCGGTTTGAGTTTCAGATTCGCTCTCCGTTTCCGTCTCTGTTTCCATTGCTTTTCGGCGTTCCAATTCAGATTCCTTTTCATTCATCAGACTCTCTAACTGTACTTTTTCACTTTCCAGCTGTTCATTCTGGCTTTCTATCTGCACCTTCTCGCTCTCAAGCCTCCCGACTTTACCGGATTTCATTCCAAAAACAATTGCCGCAATCAAAGCACCGGCTGCCAGAACGCCAACTCCTATGCTGACTCCCATAAAAATATTTTTCTGTTGTTGATACTTTTCTGCATTCTTGCTTTGCTTTTCTGCCTCATATTCAGCATTTTGTTTTTCATTCTTCAGACGACTCAATTCGCCGTCCGATCCTTTGCCGGACGCTTTTTCCTCAAGCTGTTTCTGCAGCTGACTTATTTTCTGGTTTTTCTCTGCAATTTCATCTTCTTTTTGTCTCAGCTTTCTGGAATTTGTTCCACTGTTCTGTTCATTTAAAACAGCCTCTCTTTTCTTTTTCTCAGCCTGCAGTTTTTGTTCATATGCCGTTTTCTCTTCCTGGAATTTCCTTTCCTGTTCTCTCAGATCCTGCTCCAGCTGACTGATACTCTGATCCTTCTTTTCCAGAATTTCTGCATGACTTTCTCTCAGTTTTTCTATTTCCTGTGTATGAAGCTTCTGACTTTCCTGGTATTTCCGGTCTGCTTCTTCGAGCATCATCTGTTCATGTGCAGCTGCTTGATCTGCCACATTTTTCTTGACATATTCCAGCGAATCCAGAATCTTTGCATACTGCAGCTCTGTAGCAAAAAACGGAAGAATCTCCTCACGGTTTTCATACTGCTCATTCAATACAACATCTGCAAGCTGTCTGGCGTATTCTTTCCAAGGCAATAACTTCTGATAAAAAGTATCTATTGCCTCTTTTTTGAGAACTTCATTATCCATCATTTCCTGCTGATCCTGATATGAATGGAAAATATCTTCAATGCTTTCCAGATCATCTCTCTCCCACCAGCAGAATCCCTTACTGTTCAGTTTTTCAAATATTTTCTGCAAATTTGTAAAGGAAACCTGTGTGCTATGCTCTTCCTGCAAAACCCGTTTTTCTGCATAGGCAATCTTTGCATCAGAAGTAGGTGATAATTTATAACTCAACTCCTCAATCAACTTCAGACGCTGCGGATCACATACCTCTTTTTCCGGATTTTCCACGTCAAAAAGAACCACCGGATATTTAAATTCTGTTGCCGCAAATTCTTGTTTTGTTTTTTCTATGTCTTCAACCTTCATAGTAAAAATATGTACCGGAAGTCCAAGTTTATCCTTACCACCGCATTCACCACTAAGATATGCTATATCTTTTGGATTCGAATTAGTGCAGAATCCCATATTCATACGCAGCTTTTGTGGAAGCAACAGATAAATCTGCTTTAATAATTCTTCTGATCTTGACTGAATTTCTTCTTCATTTATGCACAAAACCAGACGTGCCCCTGTATCTTCTATCTGACTGGACCAAAGCCGCTCCACAATACGACATACTAAATCACGGTCTTTTTCTTTAATTTCAATATGAGAATCCTTCTTTTTGTCAACTGCAACTTTTTTATCAAGCAATGTCGTTATATTTTCAGACGTATCTGCCGCTTCTTCATCTGATAAATAAAAACTGTCAAAAATATAGGAAAAAAAGTCTCTGCCCAGCAAAGTTTTTTCTTCGCTTATATAATAATTAACATACCTTGTGTCTCTTGCAACTTTCACTCTTCCGGCAACTCCATAAAAACTCATCCGAACTTTTTTTGTTTTTGGAAGATTCACATATTCATTTGCGACAGAAACATTTAGAAACATGGCTGAATGGTTACTTGTCATCCCACTATAGCATTCAGTCATCATTCCAAGAAATTGTCCCGGTGATCTAAAATGAAGCCCTGTCAAAAATCCTTTTATTCTTTCGTCTTCCTCTGTGACCTGTGTTTTTCCCTGATCTGCTTTTACATGAAGACAATACCAATATTGATCTTTCACGTTTTTTCCCCCCTGACTACACCTGTGGTTTTCCTATTTTCTTTAAAATATCCTGTTTTCTTTGTCCATATCCCCCTGGGATTCTCCTTCCAATTAGTGGTATCCTGTCCAATAATACCGGTGCTTCCATATGGCACATATTTAACTCCTTGTCTGTCTGAGATGGATTTAAATACAACTGATATACCGCCTCTGTTCGGCTTTTTTCTTCATTTTCCTCGAAAACTCTTCTTACCGGATACCTCTGATTTCTTTCATCCTCCATGTGAAATCCTTCGCCAAAGGAAGGAATATATGGCAGATAATAATTTCCACACACTGGCATCATACCTAAATTGCACAAAATCCAACTCCATATTTCCTTGAGCTGTATAGGTTGAAAATTATCTCCTCCTCTTTCAAGATTATCTCTCTCACTATCAAACTTTCTCCCCGGCATTCCAAGTGCAGAGCAAGCAAGAATAGCCATATAAGTCATCGTTTTACTGTTATCATAGGTTCTTTTACACCAGTCCAGAGATTCAATAATATCCCTGTCATTTGTGGCATTATAAATATTTTGCAAATATATTATCTGATCTTTCAAATTCACTCCATGCTGTTCAAAGCTACGTCCGCTCAGTTCTGGCATATTGTTTAAGTCAAATGGGGTTGCTCCACGATTCTGCATATTTGCATCAGCAGAAGCCATATCTACTTTTGTAATAACAATACACATTGGTGGTATGGAATCCTGATTATTTCTTTGTCTGTAAATCCCATTTGCAATCTGGATAAGTGCTCTGTTGTCAATCGCAGCCGCATTTTCTCTTTCATTCTCTTCTGCATTTCCATATCCCATTTGCGATACACAGGTACAAAGCATATATAGATGACATGAAGTAATCAATGGAAAACTCTGCAGTGCGTCCAGACTGATATCCTGTATATTCTGATCGTAACAAAGTTCTCCTGCAATATCGACAAATGAGAGCAAAATTGTTTTGTTTCCTGTTCTGCGTTTTACAAGTAGAGTTGCATTATAGGCTTCCACCACTACTTGTGCATCTGTTTTTCCCACTGCCCAACCATATTTATTTAATTTAATGGCAGACATAATTTTGTCATATTTTCCATCGCACAAAATTTCCGGCAGTTCAATTCCCAGCTGCTCGCTATAGTGGCAAACATCATTGATCATGCTGACAAAAAGTGATGTCTTTCCGGCACTGGCCGCACCTAGAAAACCAACCAGCAAATGTTCATATTTTCCGCTTCCCTCTGCTATCGGTTCATTACATTTTGGACAATATCCGCGAATTATCTTTCTCTTGTAGGAAAATGGTAATAAATTTGCCGGATTTTCTTCCAGCGAATATTTTATAGTGTAGATTTCCTCTGTTCCCTCAAAAAAAACAGGTTCTACCCAAAAATACAAATCGTAGTGTGATGTATCCTGCAGCCATTCTGCATCATCTAACGTTTCCGATCCTGCTTTTTCCTGCAATTTCAATTTTGCAGTAATCGCATCAACCCATGTTTTTATATTATTCATCTGAACATCGTCATTCTGCATACTACTGCCCTGCAGCAAATCTACCATGGCTTCACCTGCTGCAAACTCATCATAAGAAAGCTCCTGCATTGCTTCCTGATCAAGGGTATCCAAATCCTGTCCAATATACCCAAGCAAATCAAACAACGTAATCTTCAGGCGTATTTTTCTACCGTTCACAAGAGGCTGATTATTTCTCTCTGCCACTTCCCTTAAATCTATCGGGGAAAATTTAATAAATCTTTCTGAACCAAGATCTAATATCTGTGCCAGATCGAATACGATATCTGTTCCATATAATTTATTTCCACAATTAGTACAATAATAATCATATATCATAAGTTTTTCCTGCCTTTACCCCACGATCTCATACTTTTGTAAAAGAGTGTCGTCACCTCGAATTACCAGATCACTCACACTTGCTCTGCCCGGAAGGATTTCTATAATATAACAATCCTCTCCGTTGTTTGTCCGTGGTTCTATATAATCCGTCAGAAAACTATATCTTCTGCCATTTTTCTGATTTTCCAGCCAGATGTGCTGACTGTTGATTTTTTCCGACTGATTACCCGGCCAACAAATCCTGATCATATAGGCATAGTCACCATATGATGGATCTCTTGCAATACTCCAGGAGATTTTGGGTTTTGCTCTATTTTCATTTCTGATATAAATCTGGCACTCTTCTACAACATCATTCTCTTCCACTTCCCAGATGCATACATAAGTATTTGCCTGTACGTTATGTAAACCATTATGCATAGGATCCCAATATGTTACCATCATTCCCTGCGTTTTATTAATTTCATCATCTGCAAGCTTGAATGTTGTATAGTATGCCTGTCTGTCTGGATTATCTTTATCTTTATATAATGAAAATCCATTTTCATTCACTGTAACCCTGTCTTTCAGCATCTTTTTCTCCTTTAGCGAAATACCATTCTTAACTGCTGTTCCGTTTGTTCACCATTAGTCAAGTCAATATACTTTCCAAATTTCATGTATACAATTTCATATGGATACAGATTATTCATAACTGCTATCTGCTCATCACGTACTTCAGTTATATCATATCCTTTTGTCTGCCAATCCCGTCCGATTTCACTGTTGATCATTGCAACCTGTTCCACCTCCTGTGCCTGTATCACAGCCGGAACCTGAAATTTTGTATTTTCTTTTATTTGAGAAAAGCAAGTCCGAAGATCTGAAAAAATGCTTGCCCTTCTAAATTCATCCTCAAGCTGCAGTTCTTTTCCTTCTCTATCTTCTCTCATTTCTCTCATTTTTTCTGTTATCAGATTTTCCTGTGCAAACTCTTCAATCCAGCTATAGACTGCTTTCTGAAATACTTCACATTCTTCTGCTGCCAGCTGCATCTCTGATAGATAATTGTTTACAGAATTTTTTACCATAATCTGCAGCCTTCCCTCTCTCCATTCCTGAGAAAGTTTCAACAAATCCGGATAATGCAGCTGCAAAGTAAGATTCTTTTTCCATTCTTCCTTTTCTTCGCTGTTTTTAATCTGATTACAAAAGCTTATAATTTCCTTCTTCTTTTCATCCTGTAAGCGTCGTGGTACTCCTTCCGGGCGAACATAGCTTCTTCTGAAAAGCACTCTTCTTTCAATATAATCTCGTGTACTCATCGGATACAGTCCGGATTCTCTCTGAAAAACTTGCAATCTTTCCTGTAATTTTCTAGCCTGTTCTGAGACGGTACTGTTTAAACTGCTCGCAAAATCACTGAGATTTTCATCTTTTGCATGCCTAAGCCATAAATCTAATTTTTTCAGTTCCTCTTCACATTTTCGGGCATGCCGTTCATAATACTCCGTTTCTCCAAGCACAAATAAAGATCTGTTAAATCGTCCTACATTAAGCACTCTATTACAATCACGTATACTGAGCAGTTCCAGAAATCGAAGTACTCCCTTTTCCTGTTCCTGCTCCATAAGATTCGGCTTTAATCCTCCGGCGTATATCAGAAATTCTGAATGACGCATATACTGATATTCCATATCCCAGAGTTGTGACAGAATCTCAAAAACCTCTTTCTGTTTTTCTTCGCTCAACACTTTTCTTGTCTGATACCGAAAAAGATTCAAATGATAATGCTGTGACATATCATGTACCATTCCTCGTTCTTGAAAAACTCTCATACGATTTCGAAAACATTGAAGCCATTCTTTATTCACATCAGCAAGATCAATATAGTTGCAGAATATTACACGCTGACTGACCGGTAATATAATCTCTTCCGTCTCCAGTTTCTGTTCGATATCACTCCACAATTCATCCTCACTGGAATCGCTGTTTTGATAATAAATATATTTTCTTCTATCAAAAGTTTCCTGAAGTTTTTTATGAAAATATTCAGTCTTTCCCTGACTGCGATCATCCATTACAACCAGAAGTGCATCATACGTTTCATCCGGAAATACTGGCATAACTTTCCTCCAATCTTAAACATATATCTGTTTAAATTTATCTATTTCATATGACAGCTATAGGCACCCCAAAAGGGTGCCACAAGCACTATTATTTTTAATTTCTTTTTTCCCCACACACTGGGCAAAAATTAACACTCTCCGGATTATGATGGCCCTGTAAACAAATCCAGCCTTCTTCTACTTCTCGTGGTTTTGCTTCCCCACAGCTTGCACAAAAATTAGCACTCTCTGGATTATGATGGCCTTGCGAACAAATCCACTCTTCTACTTTTGGTGGTTTTGCTTCTCCACATTTTGCACAAAAATTAGCACTCTCTGGATTATGATGGCCACACGAACAATCCCATCCCTCTGGTACCGGCACTGGTTCTGGTACTTTTGCTTTTCCACATTCTGCACAAAAATTAGCACTCTCCGGATTATGATGGCCACACGAACAATCCCATCCCTCTAGCTCCGGTTTTTCTTTTGGTTGGCCACATTTTGCACAAAAATTAACACCTGGCAAATTATGATGACCACACGAACAATCCCATCCCTCTGACTCCGGTACTGGTTCTGGTACTGGTTCTGGTACTGGTTCTATAAATGACGTAAACTCCTCCAGACTCTCATACATATTCACCAGCGTCTTAACATAAAATTCTTCGTCATCATTTCCATTTCTTATTCTAAGACAGAATTTAATTGCTTCTTCTGGTGTACGATCTTCTCCCGCTGGATCAATAAAATCCGTTTTTAACTTTTCACCCAACTTTCTGAGTTTTTCTCCATTTTTTCTCAAAAGTGTATTTAATTCATTGCGGTCTTCACTTATCTCCTTTTCTTTCGCAATACGTTCTAGTTCATCAAAGTTTAAAGCCGTGAATGTCTTGAAAGCCATCAAAATTTTCCAGTTCATCTGAGAAAATTTTTTCTCTATTGGTGTATAGTTTATTTCCGCAATTCTATCAAATCTACATAAGGTTTTCATCCTTCCTTCGTTGTTAATCATATAACGCCATGTCATATTTTCTTCTGAGTAAACTACAACTCCATATTGATAATAGCGAATAAACTGCTTTACCTGATATTTATATCGCTGATCCTCTTCACGCAGTTCCAATGTTTTTACAATCTCATAATATCTGCATAACGTTTCTCGAAGTTCCAAAAACAGCTCTGTATTCTTTCGTAAAATGCGTTTCATATAGATAATACTTTGTGCTTCAATCTGCTCACTGTTCATACCACTTCTGCGTGCAGTCGAGAAATCAAATGGGTTCTCAAACATACCACTACCAAATAATGCAATTGGTTTTTGATCTACTTTTGTCGAAACCGTATTCTGCTGCTTCAGATAGTTGAACAATTCTTCTCCTCTTGAAAATTTTCCATCCAGTCCGATATTTTCATAATCTGAAACATCCAGATTTTTCCAATCATCTGGAATCAAATGCACCACATACTCATAAATATCAGAATTTACCGTTTGATTTCTTTTCCGTTCAATTAATTTTTCTTTCATTGCATATTCAACAATCGGATTGAACATTGTACGAAGAAATTCTTTTTCTTTTTCATTTCTCTCTATGCTTCGTAAAGCGACCGGCGGATAATGCTCCCAGCTTAAACCGGTTCCAAATAATATCTCTTCTTCCTTTGTTAATAACAGTTGACGTGCAGTCCTCCGCTCATTTCGTGCCTCATCTTCCTCAACTTTACTCTTTGTCCGCTCCGTGTATTTTGTGACAAATTTATCTTCCCCATTACATAAATGTCTGGAAACAGTATATGTTGCTCTATTATAATACCCCTCCCATTTTTCAATATCTGCCAAATCACACAAGGCATTTGCTACACTGGTCTGGTAACATACAATATCAGATACAGCCGACGAGAATGCCGGTTCATTAGCATTATTACCTCCAATTCGTCTAAGCTCATTTCGAAACGCCTGTTCAATCGGTTCTGCAAATTTGCTTCTTTGTAATGCTCTTGGAAGAAGAATAAAACTGTTTACTGCACTCCAGGATCCTTGCACAGTTCTAAGTGCCGGTTGACTCTTTTCCATCAGTTTTCTGACAATTTCCTGTACCAGTTCATGTGCTTTGTTCGCAACATTTTCCTGTGGTTCCTGTTCCAAAACATAATCAAAGTAAGAAGTCGCCGTCAGTGTAATCGATGTCGTACCACTAGCTCCACTTCCAAGTTCACAGCTTTTTGCCATGACTTCATCAAACACTTTTCTGGTCTTTCCTTCTACATTGCTTACCCAATCTCCTGTATTTTTTACAAAACTATTTACAATATTGTTTTTCACATCATCCAGATTAATTCCATTAATCTTTCTTTGGATATTGTCCTGAATCCACTTGTATACATTTGCATTGTCACAAAGATTTACACAATTTCCCGTCTGCGATGCAACCATAAACTGTTCGTAACTTTGTGCATCAAGAGAACTTCCGGCACTCGTATAAAAGTTTGATAACGTTTCTAAACTTTCTGCAAAACGTTTGCATTGTTTTACATAATTTTCCATTGGTTCTGTCAATTGCTTCTCCCATATCCCATCTGGTTGAAGGAGATTTTTTGCAATTTCCTGCTTTACTTCATGCTGAACTGCAGTCTGAAAATCACCTTTCCACTTAGTAAGACCGGCTTGTGTGAAAAATTCCAGAATTTTTTTAGATAATTCCGGTCTGGCTACAGTTTTACTGATTATCTTCTGTAACTCCGCCTTTGCGGTATTCAGCATATTTTCAATAGAAATTTCCGGATAAGATTCCGGTATCCCATCTTTATCAAAAGGACCCGCACCTTTATATAACAGCTCTATTGCCTTCGGACCATAATTTTTAATAACCTTACTTGCATTTTCTTTAAAAAATTTCATCTCATTTTCAAGATATTCCATAAGTTCTTTCGTTCCGTTTTGCACATGCTTCGGAGTGTGAAATCCTTGTTCATAAGTTGCAATATTTCCTGCTTTTACTTCGTTTGCCGTAATTTTTACTTCATTCTTAGCCAGACGACTACATTTTTCCAATGCACCTTTCAATTTTAATGTCCAAAAACTCATTGCGTTCAATTCACATTCTGGATCAAAGCCAAACAATTCACGGATCTGTGTCTCCATTTCGAATCTGCTCATGCGTTTTTCTTCAGTACAAAAATGAATTTTCTCTCCCTTTGCCCCTGATTCTTCCGATGTTTGATAAAGTTTTTTACAAACATTACTCACCACATTTGCTGTCACAATCTGATCCGGAATTGCTGCATATGCATAACCAATTCCATTATATCTTCTGGAATCTTCTGGAAATACATCGTTTCTCAATACTCCCCCTATTGTCAGATTATTTCCGGCCAAATATGATGTACGATATGTCATACCATTACTATAAAAAGAATTTTGATTGAAAGATTCATCATTTTCAATTGCGAGATTAATTATACATTCCGCCATCATAGATTTACTTTCCTTATTGGTGCCAGAAATAAGAACAGGATAATCAAACAAACGATTTTCAGAATTGCACTCAAGGGTTGTTATGCCATCTCTAGAATAAAATTCTTCATTTCTTCCTCGTGAAGCTGGTATAGACATATAGCTTTCCAGCTCTTTCAATGCAGCATACCCATTTATGTAGATATCACTGAGTGCCTCCTGATTTGAACTCTCAAAAGCCTCCACTGTATCCGGCAGGAAAAGATACCCGAACACACGTACTTCTGAAGCACCTGCTTTTTTACATGCTGCCCTTGCATGTACTGCAAGGTCTTCAAATGTTCCACTTCCATTTCCACCAGACAAACCAGCTAAAATCATAATATCAACCGGAAGACTTCTACTATCACTCCAATCAGTGTCAAAAATTTTCTTTATAATATTATCAAACTTAATATCATTTGTACTTCCACCTTTTGCATTATCATAAAACTTAATTTTTCCGGTTGTACGATCTCTGCCTGCACCACCTGGTGCTAACTTTGCAACTTCATATTTAGGATGTACAAATTTCCTAAAAAAATCGTCTCTCCTTTCATATTGGAGTCTTGCTTCCGCTCCAGATGTCGAAATATTCAAAACCTCTATTTCAGCTCTTCCTATCTGATTTGTTGTTGTCTGTATTTCTCTTTCATCAGAATCAATCATAATAAATTTCATATAGGTTGAGTAATCTGAAACCAACTTCTGTTTTGCGGTTTTGACAGCCTCCCTGATTGCAGCCGCACCACTTCCTCCACTACTAATAACCAGAGTAAGGCGATCTCTTCTTACCTCTAATTTATCTTTTTTTGAAAACAAAGTCTCGTTTCCTACATCAATCTGTCCACTTCCGATTTGAAGTATTTTCTGCAATTCTTGTGTATCTGTTGTTTCTAACGGCATTTCTTCTCCTCCTGTTCACCTTTTATAAATAAAAGTCATATATTTCAATGACAATATTTTTTATTATTTCATTGGTGTTCTCGCTCCACACTCTGGACAAAACCTAATTTTATTGTTATTATAATGACCACAGCTTTCACATTTCCATCCTCTTTTTTCTCCACATACTGAGCAGAAACAATGATCTTCCGGATTGTGATGTCCATATGAACAAACCCATTCTTTTAACTCTTTCTCAGGTATTTTCAATGTTTTTGGCTCTTTCTCGCGTATTTTTGGCTCTTTCTCACGCTTTTCCAATGCCTTTTCAATCTCATAATATCTGCATAATGTTTCGCGTAGTTCCAGAAACAGCTCTGTGTTCTTTCTCAAAATACGTTTCATATAGATGATGCTTTGTGCTTCAATCTCATCGCTGTTCATACCACACTGGCGTGCATTCGAAAAATCAAATGGACCCGCAAATATACCACTATCAGACAATATAATTGGGTTCTGATCTGGTTGTGTAGAACATCTGTTATGTTGTTTCAGATAGTCAAACAACTCTTTTCCTTTTGAAAATTTTCCATCCTGTTCGATATTTTCATAATCTTCAACATCCAGATTATTCCAGTCATCCGGAATAAGATGTACTACATATTCATAAACATCACGATTTCCCATTTGATTTATTTTCCGCTCAATCAGTCTTTCTTTCATTGCATAATCAACAATCGGATCAAATATCGTACGGAGAAACTCTTTTTCTTTTTCATTACTTTCCAAATTTCTAAGTGCAACCGGAGGATAATGTTCCCAGTTTAAACCTGTCCCGAACAGAATCTCTTCTTGTGCTGTCAACCTTAACTCTGGTACAGGCTTCTGTTCTTTTCGTGCTTTTTCCTCTTCAATTTCACTCTTGGTACGTTCGGTAAATTTTGTTACATATTCCCCATTGCATAAATGTCTGGAAATCGTATAGTAAGAACTATTATAAAAATCTTCCCATTTTCCAATATCTTTCAGATCACACAATGCGTTTGCTTCACTGACTTGATAACATATAATATCAGACACATCCGCAAGAAGACACGAGTATCTGACATCTCTAATTCGTGCAAACTCATCTCTAAAAGCCTGTTGAATCGGTGTTGTAAATTTACTGTATGCCAGTTCCGCTGGAAGAAAAAGAAATCCAGCAATTGCACTCCATGATTCCGGCACTGTTTTAAGTGTTGGCTTGCTCTTTTCAATCAGCTGTCTTACAATTCCCTGTACCAGTTCACGTACTTTATTCGCGACATTTTCCTGTGGTTCCTGCTCCAGTATGTAGTTGAAATAAGAAACTACACTTAACATATCCGATGCAAACAAATCAGCTTTGCTTCCAAGTTCACAGCTTCTTGCCATAACTTCATCAAACACTTTTCTGGTTCTTCCTTCTTCATTGCTTGCCCAGTCTTCAGAATTTTCTGCGAAGCTGTCCACAAGATTCCGTTTTACACCCTCCAGATCAATTCCCATCATCTTCTTTCGGATATTTTCCTGAATCCAGCCATATGCCTTTGCGTTACTGCAAAGATTTATATAATTTCCACTCTGTGACTCATTTAAAAATCTCTGATAGTCTCCCTCCAGAGAACTTCCAACATTTCTGTAAAATTTTGTTAATGTCTCTAATCTATTCGAAAAACATCTGCACTGATTAATAAAATCTTCTATGGGTTTTATTACCTTTCTCTCCCATATTCCATCTGGTTCAAAGAAATTTTTTGCAATTTCCTGTTTTACTTTCTGTTGAATTGCATGTTGAAAATCGGCTCTCCACTGAGTAAGACCTGCGTGTCTAATAATTTCCAGCAATTGTGGTCTAAATTCCGGTCTTGCTATAGTTTTACTTCTTACCTTTTGCAATTCTCCTCTTGCAGTGTTTAGCATATTTTCAATAGAAAGCTCCGGATAAGATTCCAGCATTCCATCTTGGTTGTAAGGACCGCCCCCTTTATACAACAGTTCTATTGCTTTTGGACCATAATCTCTAATAACCTGTCTTGCATTTTCTTTGAATAGTCTTACCTGATCTACAAGATAGCTTCGTAACTCCCAAGTTCCTTCAACTATTCTCACACTAGCCTGAAATCCTCGCATATAGGCTGAAATATTTCCCGCCAACACTTCATGTGGCGTAATATCTACAGGATTATCCGGCAAACGGCTACATCTCTCCAGTGCACCTTTCAATTTCAAATCCCAGAGACTCATCTCATTCAATTCATCATACGTTCCAAACCCAAACAATCGACGTATCTGTGTTTCCATTTCAGCTCTGCTCATGCGGTTTTCTTCTGTGCAGAAATGTCTTCCTTTTTCATCTGTCTGATAAAATTTCTGACACACATTTCCTACAATATTCGCTGTTACGAGCTCTTTAGGAATCGCTGCATAAGCATATCCAATACCACAATACCTTCTGGAATCTTCCGGAAATACATTGTTTTTCAAAACTCCACCTGTTGTTAAATTATTACCGTTCAAATACAAACTTCTTGTCCACGGTATGCTCCTATAAAAGGAGTCCAAGCTTGCCGTTCCAGACGTGCTGAGATTAACAATCAGATCTGCCATCATTCTGATGCTCTCTTCATAAGTTCCCGAAATCAGAACCGGACAGTCAAACAGTGGAGTGTCACTGTTACACTTCATCGTTGTCATGCCGTCCCCGGAATAAAATTTCTCTGTTCTTCCCGGTGAAGCCGGTATAGACATATAGCTTTCCAGCTCTTTTAATGCAGCATATCCGTTCGCATAAAGAGTGTTTAGTCTATCTGGATCACCTTCCTCAAATTTTTCCATCGTGTCCGGAAGGAAAAGATAGCCATACACATGTACATATATCGCTCCTGAATATATACAGGCTTCTCTCGCATGTGCCGCAAGCTCTTCAAACGTTCCACTTCCTGTACCGCCTGACAGTCCTGCCACGATCATAATATCAACCGGCAGATTGCTTCTGTTACTCCAGTCCGTATTGAAAATCTCTCCAATAATATTTCGGAACTTAACATCGTTTGTAGTTCCGCCCATCGCTTCGTCATAAAATTCAATTTTTCCGGTCATACGATCACAAGCCGGACTAGAGCGACCGGACAATTTTATAACATCATAATCATGGGGCACAAATCTTTTAAAAAAATCAGTTCGATTTTCAAGTCGTAATCTTTCAGCAGCTCCAGGAGGAGTAAAAATATTCAAAGTCTTTATCTGCTCTTTTTCCATCCTGTCCATCCAACGCTGATCAGAATCCACCATGATAAATTTCGTATAATTATCAAAATCAGATACCAGATTCTGTCTGGCTTTTCGAACCGCTGCACGGATAGCAGCTGCTCCCATACCACCACTGCCGATCACCAGTGTCAGATGATCTCTCTGTATTTCTCTTTTGTTTCCTGCTCCAAACAACATCCTATTCCCTGTATCAATCGTGCCGATTTGAAGAATCCTACACTGTTCAGCTCTGTCTTCTGGTTCCCACAACATCTTCTCGCCTCCCACACAATCTGTTTAATTCATCCTGGTAAGTGTTATGTTTACGCCATCTACATAAATATCAATGTACTGACCTTTTGAAATTTTTGCTTTCTTTAAAGTCTTTCCTGCTGCAGTATCGTATTCTCTTCCGGCGTATGTAACCGTTGCCGCTTTTTCGAGTCCTGTTATTGTCACGGATTTGTTGAAATTGTTTCCTGCCTTTAACGTTATTCCTCCATCGTTAATAGAACTGAATCCAAAATCTTCAATCGCTCCGCTCAGGCTGCATTTTGCTTTCTTTCCATGTGCCATTTTGCCAAGTGGATATGGTCCTTCCAGTCTTCCTCCGACTGTAATTTCCCACACTCCGTAGATCTTTCTTCCAGCAAACATCAAAATCAGAAATACAATTATGATCACCAGAATGATCGCTGAAGCAATTACCGGAACTCTAATCTGTTTCCATACCCAACTTCCTGCACTGATGGATTTAACACTTATTTCTTTTTCAAAGCGAATGCTTCCATCATTTGCATCTGTCGCTGAAACATGGAAAGTTTCTTTTCCTTCTCCAGTTGCAGTGATGCTCAATACCCCTGGTGCAGATTCTTTTATCTGAATCTTAGAACTTTCCGGAAGTTTTTCTATTGCGTAAATTGGAGCTGCTCCGTCCGGATCTTCAAAATAATCATCCAATTTAATTTCTGCATTTGAACTTCCGTCCGGTCCCAGTTTTTTCTTTAAAAATCCAGGAACTTTATTCGCATTGTAAGTGATCGTTTTGGAAATCTTTTTGGAACCTTTTTCCCGCAAAGGCTGATTTACCATATGGATTGTAAAGGAGGAAGTCACATCCTGATCCATACTTCCATCATTTACGCCTACTTTGACCTGTACATCACCTGCTTTTGTGCCGGTTTTAATGTGCATAACATTCTGTTCATCCAGCGTTACTTCTATTCCTGCTGTCTGATCCACTTCAAAATTGCAGATAAATTTATCCTGATCCGGATCGTTAAAATAGGTGTTCAGATCAACAGTCTGTTCTTCACCAAATCCCATATTCAGATCTTCCAGATCTTTTACTTTTGTAACCGGACGGTTTTTGACATTAAATGTAATATAACCGGTTTCTTTTCTGTCATTGCGGAAATGTCCGCTTTCTACGACTGCTTTTACTTTAACCATTCCGGTTTGATTCAGGGTTACTTTTCCGGTGTAACACTGGTTTTCTTCATCAACTGTCATATCAAAGGTCTGTGCTGATTCTTCATCCCCTTTTACGACATACAGTTTTGCCAGGTTCTTTCCGTAAAACTCCTTACTGAAATAGGATTTCTGACCTTTGTTATAACTGAAGCGTGCAGACAGCGTAACTTCTGTTCCTTTTCCAAGTTCTTTGCTCGTATCGGTGCTGGTCGAAAGAGAAAGTCCCAGCTCTCGGATTGGAACGGTCATCATTGTTAACTTGACGCCATCGGTTCCATTTACTTTTACTTTCCATTTGCCTTCCATCGGTGCAAGAAGTTTCACCATAATATAGCTTCCTTTTTCAAAGGTCACCACACGTGAATCTGTCTTATTTGTTTCTGTATATTTCTTGGTTGAACCGCTTGGATCTGTCAGCTCGATGGAATTCACTTTGCTCATATCATTTCCGGTTATCGTGATGTTCGTTTCTGCGATCATCTCGGCAACATCAAAATCCATATTTGCTTTTCCTGATTTAATCTCACTGTTGACCAGAATTCCTCCGGCCTCTGTTCCTTCATAAAACTTATTAAAGATTCCTGCAAAGTTATTCTGTACTTCCAGCTGTGTAAAAGCAGTAAACTTTTCTCCGCCTGTCTCATCTGCAATGTGCTGCATATAGAATCGACCAGTAGGGATCTTAAAGCCACCGTTTCCCTTCCATTCCTTTGGGGTATGTAATCCTGCTTCATCATAATAGTCTTTGATATCGGCAGACATTTCCAGTGTATACACTGGCCACTTTTTCTCTTTAAAATCTTTCAGTGCAGCTTCCAGACTTTCTGATTTGTAAATTTCCGCACCATTGTCTAGCTTGGTTTCCTGTGCTTCGCTTCCTCGCTGACCATTTTTCAAATAATACTGTCGACCGTCACTCATCAGAACCACACAGCCATTTCCCTTTGCTGTCTTATTTTTCTTTAAGACATCCTCTGCTGCCTGAAGAGCATAACCAATCGTAGTGTATCCGTTTTTATCTCTTATTTTTGCCGTTTCATCGATTGCTTCTTTTACTTTCTTTTTTGCTTTTTCGGTACCGACATCCGTCATATCAAGGATAACCTTTGTATAAGTGTTGCTTGTAGTATCACCCGGATAAACATAAGAATCTTTTCCCCAGTCCGCACCAAATGCCACAACTGCAATCTGAGCATTTTCTACTGGCATCATATCTACAAACATCTTTGCTGCCTTTGGGCTCAAACCGTTTACATCAGATTCTTCCATACTTCCAGAACAATCCAGTACTAAAACAAACTGTGTCGGTGTGCTGCTTGACTGTGCATCCGCTGCCAGAATCATTTTCATTGGCATGAATACCATGGTAAGTACCAGTAACATACTGACTACAATCTGTGTAATCTGCTTTGTTTTTTTTGTCTTCGTTCTCATTGAAGCTTCCTCCCTGTTTCTGTTTTTCTATTTCAACATTCTGTCTTTGATTGACAACCTGTTTTATTCTGCAATAACAGAAATTCCTGATATATACCATTCATCATTCTTTTTCACTACCGAAATTTTCAGCATTTTTGTTGTTTTCATGCCATTCACTTCAAATTCCGCCTTACATTTAACGCTTCCGTCTTTTTTATCGAGCATATATTTTTTCGGTGTAAGCTTCATACTTGCAACAATATCTTTCGCCGAACCACCTGATCCGCCGGTGATCTCACTGATACTTGAACCAAACTGTTCCAGGATATCTCCCAGATATTCATCTACATTATCTGTGACCATTCCTCCGATCGCTACGATCGCCTTGATCGGATCACTGATTTTCGGATCGATACAGTCTAAAATCGCCTGAATATCAACTTCATTGCAGCTTTTTTCAAATTTGTTGATCAGACTCTTACATTCTGCACTCTTTCCAACAATTCCTCCGCCTTTACATCCACTTAAACTAACAATAAGCAGAACACTGAGAAGTACCCATAAAATCCCTTTCTTTTTCATGTTCTTTTCCTCTTTCCTTTTTTATTTTGTGCATCTATGAAACAAAAAGTTGCATAAATACATCATTTTTGTTGTCAAAAAAATATCTCCTTAAGATCTATGGTAAAATAGAGTTGTCTAAAACTATCAACCATCTACCTGAAAGGAGATATAATCTTATGATAACAGATAAACAGCTCACTCTGGCATCTTCCTCTTTTCGCAGAGTACCTTACTCTACGAAAGCAGAAGCGAATGAGCAGGATAATCGCTGCATATTCTGGCGTTTTAATTCCAGCGTTGGATGAACGTAACGATTCATTGTAATATTTACATTGGAATGACCAAGTATTTCACTTAGGCTTTTGATGTCAAAACCTGCTTCCACGCACCGGGTTGCAAAAGTATGACGTAACGTATGGAAATTTGTTTCTTCAATATTAGCTTCTTTTAAGATATGCTTAAAATGATTCTGCATGGTGCGAGGTTCTACAAAAGAATCTGTCCCTGTCAGCAGATATCCTTCTTTCTTACACGGAAAATTATCTAAAACGACTGCGATATCGTCAGGAAGGGGAATCGTTCGAATAGAACAGCTGCTTTTGGGAGTTGACAAAATAAGAGATGTTTTTTTGCCGTTTATATTTTCGTTTTGGAGGCGTTGCAATGTCTGGTGAATGTATAATGTTTTTTCTTTTAATGAAATATCATTCCAATGAAGGGCACATATTTCACCAACACGCAATCCTGTATACAGGCATATAAGAATTCCTATATTTTTCAGTGACATATTTTTGCATAAATATTTACACAGTTGTTTTTGCTCTCTTATGCTGAATACTCGAAGCTCATGGGAAGTTTTTTTGATTATGATTTCTTTTCCGGTACATGGGAGTGAAATTCCCTTCGTACTGGTATATCGGAAGATACTGCGAAGAAGTGATAACACGTCTGAAACTGTTTTTGAAGACAGTCCCTGCTTGTTTTTTCCACCATTGCACAACAATTCTCTGCAAAAAGAATTCAGGCATTCAACGGTCAGTTCTTCTGTGGTAAGATCTTCAAAATATGGAAAAATGTAAGAATACAGCATGTTTCGGTATTTTATGTATGTGGAAGCTTTTAACAATGGTTTTGTATTTTCCATCCATTCTTCGATAATGTTTTTAAAAAAAATAGGTGTATGAGCAGAAGAAAAAGATTCCAGTATTTTTTTGATGTAAAATTCCTGGACTCTTTCATCTTGTAAGATGTAAGTCATTTTTTCGTTTGAAAGCATAGGTAAATTTCCCCTTTCGATGTCAATATAATTAAAGTATTATGAAAGACTAATTGATGATTTTTGTTATATACAATTTTATTGTTTAATATTTACAAAAAAATACGCAGTATGTGTTGACAAGTTATGTGATATTTTGTAAAATTAAGTAAATATTTGGTATAAATCAGTACACTTAATCGTAGAGTAAGGTACTCTGCGAAATTATCTGTTCATTTTATCAATTCCATAATCATCAAGAACCCAGACATTTTTCTATGCCGGGTTCTTGATACTCTACTTTTTTTATTTTTCCATGTTCTCAAGTATCTTTAATGTCCTAAAATCTCTTTTTCCTTTAAAGTATTTATCCAGTACATTCAAAAACACTTGATTATCCTCGCTTGCTCTGGCAAATAACGTCATTGATGATTTCAGTTTCATGTTATCCGGCCTTCCAAAAACTTCATACGCATCGCTTGTATCCAGGCTAAGCAAAGCTTCCGAAATTTCAATAATATTATGTCCAAGGTAAGGATGCTCCAGAAATGCTCTTGCCTCATCCAGGCTCTGAATCGCATAAAACTGAGAAGTACTGCTTTTTCCCAACCCACGGATTTGTGGAAAAATATACCACATCCAATGACTTACTTTTTTTCCATTTTTAATTTCTGTTAATGCACTTTGATAATCTCGCTGCTGTGCTGTTATATATCTTGACAAATCATACTGATTCAATATTTTCACCTCACTTTCTAATTTTTCAGCATGATTATATTCTATATTTTATAGCATTATATGTCAATTACGAAACTTCCTACTTCTTTTCTCCCACCCCCTCTCCTGCTTTCTCCAGCAGCCCTTCCAGGGTCTTCGCCGCCTGCTCTGTTGATGCTTTTCCAAAGAAATGTCCCCAGATGCCAACATATCGTTCTCCGTCCATTTCGAACACGGAGAAGATCAGATAATTACTGGCTTTGGTCTGCTGTGTGACGACTTTTTCCAGTGCACCGTCAAAGAATCCTCCAAGTTTGCTCTCACTCTGGCTCACGTAATACTTTGCAAACTCTGTTTTCGTCGGACAGGTTGTAATCAGCGAGATCCCGAGCACCGCAACGATCATGAATGAAAATAATGTTCGAAATAATCTCATCTCTTCTTATCTCCTTTCTTCTGCAAGCAAAATTCCTTTTTCTGCGATACTCAGACAACCGTTCTGTGATGATGTACTCACTCTGGCTGGCTTTTCTGCTTTTAAGCATTTTACAGCTTTTCTGTTTTTCATGTTGATCTTACCGCCTTTTCGATTTCTGAACTGAAAGATCCTCTGAAAATCGTGACTCGCATAATATGAGCTGTTGTTAAATCTGCCAAACTGCTGTTCATTTGGTCTGACGGTTCCATCCGAATAAAGAAGAAAGACTGCTTCTTCCTCCGGTATTTCTTCCAAGGTTGCCGGTGCGTTCGGATTATAATTACTGGATTCGCTTACCTTCACGCCGGAAATCGGGCATGGTTCCGGTTCTTTTGCTTCCACTTTTGCAGTTTCCTGATCCCGGTTCTTCGTTTCTGTCTCTGTCCCTTTTTCTGTATGAAATGTCATATCCAGATCCTTTTGTGACGGATCTTTCCATGTATCCTCATTTCCGAAATCTCTGTTTTCTTCCTGGATATCTTCCTCTTCATCCAGGAAATAATCGTCATCTTCTTTCTGATTCTGCCATTCGCTGTTCCGGTCAGGTGCCTTTTCTATAAAATCAGCATGTGAAATTGGGCTGCTTACGCTTTCTCTGTAACCATACCTGCCATTTTCCATACACTGCAGCTGTCCGCTAATCTTATTTAACATTCCATACAGGGTCTGCTGCCGCTTCCAGGTTCTTTCATGCAATGCCTGCTGCTGTTTCCAGATTTTGATCTGAAGAAGTGTAAGAACAATCACACTGAGCAGTGTTAAAAATGTCAGTAAAATCATAATAACCCAGGAAATCCTTCCAACTCCGCCCGCTGCTGCTCCTGAAACGGAAGTCTGCAGCATTTCTGTTGCAGACTCCAGTGTTTCTGTAAGCGGAGTCTCGGATGTTTTTGTAAGTAACATCAGATGACTCATCCACTCCACCTCCTTTACGGTTCTTCAAACAGTGAGATACGTTTGAGAGCAAGATCGATCATGGCTCCGCAGAGCATTTCTTCTTCCACAAACGGTGTTGCCATGATAAGTTCTTCACTCTGCTGCTGAAGCTGTGCACGGAGATTGTCAAAATTTTCCTCTACGGTTCTGGCAATCTGCGAATCCAGCACACCTGTATCCATGATGGCTTCTTCGATTCCGGTATATCCAAAACGTTCAAACGCTTCTTCGAATTTCTGATAAGTGTAATCACCAATCAGCTTTCCGAAAGCCTGTTCATAAAGCTCGCTCTGTTTCTCCTGCTGAGCCGCCTTTGTTGCATGTCTGGAAAGGCCTGCCAGTTCGTCCCGGAACTGTTCTTTTGCTTCGTTGTCTGCATCCATGCCGCTTCCGTAAAGTACATCCAGATAATGTTCGGTCGGTTCGCCCTGCACCATGATCTCTGCTCTTGTATGTGTGTGCTCCTTCATATCGATCATACCCTGGGCAACACTGAGCTTTTCCGTATCGTTATTGGTCAGCAGTCTGATCCTTCCCGTGTATTCTGCTCCTTCAAAAGACGGATCAGATTTCAGCAGATAGTTGATTTCTTCATACAGACGGGAAGTGAAACGATCTGCAAAACCTGGTGCGGTATTGTTCAGTGCAAGTGATCCTTTTCCGACCGGTCCGAGCAAGATTTCACCATCTTCAGCGAGAGCTCCGTCTTTCAGGGCACGTACGATCGTGCAGGCATAGGCCGGAATGCCGATATTCAACCTGGCTTCTGTCAATTCCTGGACTTTCATCTGAAATTCATCCGCATTCACACTGGTTACCTGAAAACGACATTCAGTGAAAAGTCGGTTCAGTGAAAGATTAAAGCCAAGCCGTTCGTACAGCTCACCCTGTCTCGATGCCATTGCCTGTCTGATCGCATCCTCTGCCTGTTTTTTCAGCTCCCGGCTGCCGCCGCTGAAGCACCGCATCAGAGCTGCAGCATTACCACCTTCGTAGACCTTCGCAAGTGTTCCGTTCGTTACTCGCTGAGCCGCATACGGCACGGAGCTCAGATACAGTTTTCCATTGACTCTCAATGAGAAATCGCTCGTTGAGTACCCGATATCCAGACTGCCGAGAGCCACTCCCTCTCCAATAAATACGTTACCCGGCGGATTCAGCTGATGCCAGACGGCTGCCGCTTCACTTTCAGAACAAAATGTGATGTTGTGGCCTTCCTCAAGCTGTGCTTCCGGAAGCAGATATTCATTGACCATCTCGATCGCACCACGGATAATATCCAGAAGCTGTTTTGTGATACCCTCACCAGAACCATTTTCCGGATAGGAGATCATAAATTCTAGGTTATTATATGGAACCGAAAATCCCTCTCTTGCCAGTGCCAGAATCCCCTCCAGGATCATAATTCCGATATACTGTTTCAGAGCCATGGAAATCAGCTGTCGGTCTCTGACTTTCAGATTTGATCTTGTCAGAACTTCTTTCATATTGCTGATGACGCCGATATTGGTCATCGCTTCTGTCATCGTACCAGGAGAGTCTTTTAATGCTGCAAATAAAACCTGCTCGTCCGGTTTCCAGATACGGCTCTCAACCATAAGAGCGGACCAGTTGCCTATTGTTTCCGGGAAAAATTGCTGCAGCAGGGAATCAAAATGGGTTCCGCTTTTTTCGGAGTCCATCAGGCGACGTTCTAACGTCTGATTGAACTCTGTTCTTGCTGTCGGTGTCAGTGGAAAGTTCAGTTTTTCATAGGAAATCGCTTCGGACCTGCCGGAACCTTCGATCGATTTCAGGCGGACACTTGTTGCTCCTGCCGGATCTAAGGAAAGATACATCTTCTGATTTTTACGTTCCGGTGTCAAAATCTTCGGCATTACAATGGTTCCGAGCACATTTCCTTCCCGATCACACAGTTCCATTCGCTCAATACGCAGGGAACGCTGATGAATTTCCCAGACTCCGTCATACTGATTTGAAGTAAGGCCGATGACACTGCTGCCCGGATCTTCCGGAAGCACGTTCCATCTTGTCTCCAGATTATCGTTGGTGATGGCTCCTGCCGCAGATCCCTGTACCAGATAATTGTATTTCCCCAGAATACCGTCCGGCACCATGTACGCCATATCGATATGGTTGTCCGGCTGACAGATTCGAAATCCGCTCTTCCCTGCCGCATAGATTTTGTGACAGAGCTCCCCGTCCAGTCTTGCTCTGAATTCGATCCATTTCGGGATACCATTTACCATTTCCCCGGCAAATTTATAACCAACTTCTTCGATGGTATGGACATCCTGCACCGGCGGAATGACAATAAGTCGATCACTGATCTCTCCAAAAGTATCGTTGATATCAGAAAGACATCTTGTTCCGGTGTTAATCAGAACCGGCTGCCGCAAAACTTTCTCTGAAACGTTGCTGCCCATGTAATTGCATACGGCAAGTGGATCTGCCTCAGGAGAGGTTTCCTGAATATATGCAGTAACCTCTTCCGGCAGGGTTTCTGCCGGTTCTGCCCGGTAAAGTTCCATTTCTGCATCGCTAAGTGCACCGCCGATATAATCGAGTACTTTTCCAAGTACGTTTTCATTTGCTCCCTTTGCGATCAGGTTGGTGAGCAGTGCACGGCAGCGTTTCGTGATATGTGAATTCTCGGCCATAAATTCTTCCGATATTTCACAGCATTTTTCTGACTGCGGAAATCTGATGCCAGGCACAAAACATTTCCATTTTGGAAAATACATGCCAACGACTTCTCCTGAAACAGAAACCTGAAGCACACGGTCCAGCTCTTTTTCCATTCCGGTATCTTCTTCGTCCAGTTTCAGTTTTCTCAGATCCTTCATCATTTTCTGATCGATCGGATTGTCTTTATTGAAGGTATGAAGTGTGTATGCGACTTCAGAACCGTTATACGGAACCTGTGCAAGACATAAGTACAGGGAAAGCAGCTGTTTTTCATTTACTCCTGAAATTTCTTTTTTCGCACTGGACACATTGATCAGCCAGGCGATAACATTTCCCCAGGTACTGGAAATGTTTTTCGCATTCTGCCTGGTCTCTTCATTCTCGACCGGAGTCATGATAAATTCTGCACATTCCTGAATTGTCATTCCATCTACATCCATGAAACCATGATGTTTTTCAACGTTTTTCAGTTCTGCAATTTTTCTGTGCTCTCTAGAAAAAGCCATAATGTCTTTTCTCCTTTCTTTCGCTGCAAATTTTATAAATGTCACTCAAAATATCCTGAAATGGTCTTGGATTGCCATGTTCATAGTACTTAACCTGTTTACGCAGCTTATCCATGGTAAGTCCGGTGTTATAGATATTTTCCTCTCTTTGTTCAGTCCTTCTGTCCGCAGGACACATGGTCAGCTCATCAAACTGAAATCCTGTCATCCCTCCATGCTCACGGATATCTGCTTTTTTCTCGATCTTTTCTTCATCCTTTTTTTCTGCTTTTTTGCCAATTTTTTTTCCTATCATCTCCTCGATTCTTTCTGTATCAAACAATGTCGATCCATAAGCGGGCGTAGAATCTGTCTCCCAGTTTTTCCCGGTCAGAGAAATTTCTCCAAGATACTCCAGAAACATGGTTTCTTTGGCAAGCAGTGCTTTCAGAGGCTTCCTGATCTCTTCTTCCAGATCCACGCTGGAATTTAAAACTGCTTCTTTTACTTTTCTCGGTGTCTTCCCTTTAAACATCCGGGCAAGAAACTCTGCTTCATAGATTTTATCCGGATCATTTTCTTCCGGTGCCTGAATCAGCTGTGGACGAAGCCAGTAGAACAGTGCTGCATCAAAGCGAAGTCTCGCAGATAAATATTGTCTGTATTCTTCCGGAAGTCCCAGATTCTCCCAGTTGGTGAGAGCGTTTCCAGGTCTTGAGTAATGTGGAATAACCGGACAGTGCTTTTTCGATGCGTGTTCCGTGCTGAGACTAAAGAAATCCTCCATCGCAGCAACCGCAACAAGCTCGATCGCATGGGCATGTTTATACTGTTCTCTGGAATCCGATGCTTTCGTGGCCTGTACCGGACACTGATCATGCTCCAGCAGATAGAAAAGATTGACTGCCTCTGCAGAATCCTCCGGGAAATTGCGGAGCGTTCCGGCCACCAGACCGGCAACATCCTGATCAAGTCCATTCATTGCCGGGAAACGGAAAGCACTGCCTGTCATGATCACGGCAATCTTGAGGTTCTGTTCCACATAAGTCTTTGCCTGCTCCTGCTCCATTCTCAGATCTTCCATCACTCTCTCCACGCACAGCTTCCGAAGCATGGCCGGATGGGTACAGAGATTGGTTCTACCTTCCCCTCCGATGCCGCTTCCAACCATCACTACGCGTGTTTCGTATGTATTATTAGATGCAACGACACTGTCTGCGATTGCCCGAAATCCGGCATTTCTATCTTCTTCCGTTCCCAGTGCACACTGCATAGCTGCGGAAGATACGACACTGCCAAGTGTCAAATCACGATAGTAACCTCCGAGAAGGTCTCTTTCTAGCTGTTCTTCCGTAAGTAAAAGCCCATTTCGATACCATGCAGGTGCGATTTTTTTAAGACTCATTGTGTTGTCTCTGGCAAGCTTTTCTTTTACTTTTTCAGCCAGTCTGCAGAAATGGAAGGAATAATGCGGATCACAGAATTCGCTTTCGCTATCCAGTCTTACAAGTTTCTGAAGCTGCTCAATCTCTTCTGCTCCGGCGTCCATCGTCTCATAAATAAATTTCCAGTTTTCTGTTGTTCCGTTTTCACCTGCGGCATAAGCTTTGGCACTCAGATACATGTGAGCCGCAAGCAGTGCCCGAACTCCGGTTCCTCCTTCCGCCATCACATAGTTGTGGTTCAACATTACATTTTCCGGCATATACGATACCTCCTATTATTTAAAATCAGATTTTATGTTGACTTCTAGTCGAATACGCGAGACTTATCATTCCCCTGTAATTTGGTTTGGCAGTCCGACAAACCGCATCAGCAGATACAAAACAAGGTTTCCGACGATAGCCATTGTCATCACGGAGCTGATACAATACGCTGCCGGAATACCCACGAACCAGATACTTCCCACCATACAAATCAGAGCGATCGCCACAATCAGAATGGTCAGAATGGCAGATGTTGTGAAATATTTTCTCTTATAATAGAACGCCATTTTTCGCATCTTCTCGATATTCATCATATTTACTGCTTCTCGGCTCACTTTACGGTACCATGTCACATAGCAGCCAACGATCACAGCCGCCTGTGCGATCAGAAATGGCAGGCTCAGGCGGAAGCCCTCGGCTCCTGCATTCATCTCTCTAGCGAGAAACCGAAGTCCAAATAAAACCAGTACCGCAATCACTGCAAATCCCATCGTTCCTTTAAATAAATTTTTTAATCCGCTCATAAAATTCTCCTTTTCTTTGCCCTTTTGTTGATTCTCCTGCTCTTTAGCGATTGTCGATGATCAGTCGGATGGTAAGCATCTCGTTGTCTGACTCGGCAACAGCTCCAGCTGCAATCAGCTCATCTGTAATCTTTTCAAATTCCAGCAGTTTGCAGAAAACCGACGAAGAACTTCCATCTCCTGTATAATAAAATTTCGAGGTACTTTCCTGTTTTTTGATGATTTCCGGTGTGCACTCACTTTTCAGAGCCGTGCTGTAATCTTCCAGTCCTGCACTGTGATTTGCTGCAAATTTCTGAAGATCCGCCACTTCACCGGTTGCTGCGAACGTGAGCTGTGCCTCGACTGCAAACAGTCCTTTTGGAAGTGATTCATTTTCAAGAGAAACGGTAAAGATCGAATCACCCTGGGCGATAACGCCTCCCAGATCTTTATAAAGACGCTGGTACTTCTTTGTGTCAGTCACTTCATTTACGATGGCAGAAAACGCTCCCAGATATGCTTTGGTAGCCATCTTGAATGTCACATTGCTCTCTTTGTATGTCCCAGATTCTTCGTCATACTCCATGACATTCATAATCTCTGCCTTTTCAACAGCCGGAACTGCCTGATCCGGCACTGCATACAGGATTGCTTTGACTGCTTTCTTTGCCTTGCTTGTCGAGTACCTGCTCTTTTTGTATACAAACGTATTCGGACAGGTAAATTCGGTATTTTCCGTATCAACGAGAGACATACCAAACACATAGTTGTTATTGTCATAAATGATATTCGCGATATCAGCTTCGAAACATTTGCTCGATGTCAGCTGAAGAAAATGGTCCTCCTGCTTTTTCTCTGCATGAAGGGATACATGGCAGGTATCATATGGCACTTCCGTTCCCAGCTTGTACTGAAAAAATTGATCGTAGTCTTCCACGAGGCTGTTTTTACCAAATACGATCATCAGAAATTCTTTCTGTGCAAAAGAGCAATCCTTGACAGAAACTGTTTCAAGCACACTGCTTGAAGTGTACATTTTGAACTGGAGACTGCCATTGTACTGCATCGTAAAAACGTAGAACGAATAGCCTGTCGCCCCGGTATTCACCAGCCACTTGCCGATTTCCGAACAGCTTGTCCCCGTCTGAAGGTCCGTCGTCAGCACATTGACACTTTCCGGATCACAGGGCAGCGTTCCATCCCGAATCAGGTCGATCGGGGCACCTTTTCCATACTGCCCACTGAGTGCCAGCTGCTCCGTTGTTTCGATCAGGTTTCTGCTGTCCACACTGTAAAAATGACGCTCCTCATATCCGGCGGCACATTTCGTGGCGGCGGCATGGATCTTCACCACTTCCGGTGAACGCTGCATACTTCCTGACGTATCCAGGTAAAACGAAATCTTCTTGTTTTCTGTTTCACTTCCGGCTCTCGCCTGGATCGTTTCCCTGGTTGTCTCTTTTGCCGTTTCACTGGCGTTCTTCTGCGATTTATCGGACTTTCCTGCCGTTTCCGTCTCCTCCTTCTTCGGTACATAATAGCCATCCGGGTAAGGAATCTCCTTTTGCTTCCCCCCACATCCGGTCAGAAGCACAGAGATGATAATAAACATCAGAACACCTGCCATTATTTTGCTTTTCAATAGCACCACTCCTTTCTTACTTATAATCATAAATGATTCGAAAATCTCTTTCAGATGGGGGACTTTGTACCTTTATTTTTCTTCATACCTCCTCTTAGTATTTTTTATAATAATATTTTAATTCCACTCTTTTTCGACTAAAAAAGGGGGAATAAAAAAATCCCTATCCAGTTTTTTAACTGAATAAGGATTTTTCTGATTCTTCTTTACTTGCAATATAAAAATCATCATAGTCACTTGCATGCCGAATCTCTTCTGCTTGTCCAATTTTTCGTCCCATTTCTCTTGGAAATACAGATGTTTTTACATAATCCTTGTTGAAATTCGCCACAGCATCTTTGTGTCTTTTATATGCTTTTCCATTAATAGCATGTACGGCATTAATCGCATGAAAGATAGCTTAATATGCTCTGTTATTTGCTCCTCGATAGTCTTCAATTGCAAATAACGCTCTTGCAGATTTCAGATCATTTTTTGCCGTTTCCAGACGATATAGAACCAAATCCCGTCTTGTACCAATTTCCAGTTTACGCTGCTTCATATAAAACTACCCCTTCTTTATGAACATTGGAATAAAACGGATAATTTACAATCCACTTTTTAAAATGTCTTTCGCTTTTTGCAATAGGCTTAATATCCAGATCATTGTCCCTATTAAAATCATAGGTCATATAAGAAAGCTGTTGTGCATATGCCTTTAACTCCAGATCAGACATATCCAGCAAAATCATAATATCTACATCTGAATCCGGTCGGAAATCTTCTCTTGCATAGGAACCATATAAAATGATCTGTCGTATATGTGAACCATAAATCTTTTTAACAGCTTCAACGTATTGTTCTATTAAATTCTCCATAGTCTTTGACATATATCATCACCTCATTTTCAACTGCTATGTCTTGAACCATTATCTTGATCTCCTGTTTCTTATTTTTTATTATAATCAGTTTACAGAAGTTTCTCAAGATAATGCTACATTTTTGCTATTCTTTCACTTTTACTCTTTTAAAGCTCACCCTTTTTGCTTCAGAATCTTTCTCCACCAACGCTTCGTTATCATCCACCGAATACAGTTCACTGTAATGCCTGATATCTTCCTGTTTCGAATTTTTTATGTAGCGTTTCAGATCCTGCTTTGAATAATGTGGGATAACGCTTCCATCAAACAGCCCCAATGCCCCCAGATCTGTTAAGTCCACAATATTTTCATCAAAATCTTCTGCCAGACAGATATCTGTTCCTGCAAGCATTGCCCCGGCACTGCTTCCGATGTAGGTGCAGTCTGTTCGTTTCATTTGTTCTTTGACAAATTTCAGCAACCCGTTTTTTCTCATATAATCTAATACTTGATATACATTTCCTTCGGTGACATAAATATAATCCGGATGCAATTTTTTCAGATCAATCTGCCCGGATGCAAGAAAAATATGTTCTTCCAAAAATCCCAGTTCCATACTTGCCTGTTTCAGGATTTCATCAATTCTATACTCTTGTATGCTGATCAGAAGGATAGTTTTCTTTTCCCGCTCCTCTTCTTCCGTCAGACACTTGCGGATGATTTTCTGCCCTGTTTCGGAATTAAGTCCCCGTGCTGTCAATATTAATTTTCCCATATACACCTCTCCCATCAAATCTGCCTCCGGATCTGAATCACGATAAATCGGATCTGCTGCCTGGTCTGGAGCACAATTATCAGATTTACTATCTGGTCTGAATCACGATCGCCGGACGTACGCCGACGGCAGGTTCATCTACTTGCAGTCCGCCATAATGCACCCTCCATCCAAAATTCATGGCAAAATTCTGTGAAAATCCTGGATTTCTAAGCCACCAGGAAATATTTCCGTTGTTTCTTGCAATCTCTGTGATCTGCTCAAATCCATATACGGTAAGCTCGATAACATCCAGCAAAAATACCGGGTCTATGGTGTCTGCCCCACCGGGTGTTCTGTATTTTGGATTGTTTCTGGACGGGTGAGCTCTCCAGAGAATATATTCTTTCTCGGAATCTGAAAATACCTGCTTATAAAAATCGTTATTTAACCACTTTCTGAGTGTACAGTTCTCCCAGTCGGAACTTCCGCGCTGCACTGCATGATAAGGCATGTTGAGCAATACATTTTCACACAAAAGAACTGCCTTTCTATCCTCGCAATTCAGCACCCTCCATGCAAGATCTTCCCCTTCTGCAAGAAAGAAACCGGGGAGTGCCTTTCCAAGATACACCGTATCGCCGGACTTTACCGGATAAGGATAGCCTTGTCTTGGAATCGTGATTCTCGGAGTCTCCTGTGCAACCTCCGTACTTTCTATTATAATCGTTTTTTCCTGTTTCTGCTTTTCATGGCATTTTTCTAATCCCTGCGTCTCGGCGAGTTTTTCAAAGAATAATTCCATGCTCTGATATTTATATTTATGTATCGCCTGCAGTCTGCTTAGACGCATTCTCATTCCACCCGGCAGCTGAATATCTTCCAGATAAATCAATAATCTTGGTTTTTCAAGCTCTCTTGCAAAATTTAATTCATCTTTGCAGTTTGAAGATACCAGATATTCTCGTGAAAGCAGTGCAATGAAATATTCACAGTTTTCAATATGCTCTGCTATATTTTCATCCCACTCTGTTCCCGGATCGATTCCTTCATCATACCAGACTCGATACTGTTCCATCTGTAATTTTCCTATTACTTCGGATGCCTTATTTCCATCTTTATGTGCATAGCTTACAAAAATATAAGGGGCATCATACCCCCGATAAGGTACATATTTTTCATTCATCTCATGCATCTTTGTTTTTCCCTCTGCTTCTGTTTTTTGCCATTTCCATAAAATCGTGTCGTAATGGCACTATTCCTAATCTGATTATATCATTTTGAAAAATCCGCCGCAACATAAGAAATCCCGCCGCACATCTCCTGTACAACGGGATTTCTTTTTTATATCATGTCTTTATATTATACTGTCAAATTCGCCATGTTCAAGCATGCCTCTGGCATTCTTGCTGCGAGATGCATCTCCTGCATCGCATGGCAAAATCTTCTTCTCTGAGACTAAATATTCATCAGATCGCTGAGTACTTTCAGTGCTCCGTCTGTCTCGTGGGCCAGTACGCGTTTTGCCAGTACTTTACCGAGCTGTACACCTTCTTGGTCGAAGCTGTTTACGTTCCATACGAAGCCCTGGAACATGACTTTGTTTTCGAAGTGTGAAAGCAGTGCTCCCAGTGTTTCCGGGTTCAGCTGTTCACCAATGATGATGCTGGACGGGCGTCCGCCTTCGAAGTTTTTGTTGCGGTTTTCGTCTTCTTTTCCGCATGCAAATGCTACGATCTGAGCTGCCACGTTTGCACACAGTTTCTGCTGGCTTGTGCTGCCCTGGATCACTACGTCCGTGTTCATCTGGTTATTCTTGAAGCCTACGAACTGCAGTGGGATGATGTCTGTTCCCTGATGGAGCAGCTGGTAGAAGGAATGCTGTCCGTTTGTTCCCGGTTCACCGAAGATAACCGGTCCGGTTACATAGTCAAGTCTCTCACCGAAACGGTTTACGCATTTACCGTTGGACTCCATGTCAAGCTGCTGCAGATGTGCCGGGAAACGGCTCAGTGCCTGTGAGTATGGCAGTACTGCTGTGCTTGGATAGCCCAGTACGTTACGCTCATAAACGCCGATCAGTGCATCCAACATTGCCGGATTCTTTCTGATGTCTTTTTCTGTTCCGAGTCTGTCCTCTTCTGCTGCACCGTTTAAGAATCTTTCAAATACTTCCGGTCCGAATGCCAGGGATAATACGGCTCCGCCTACTGCGGATGTGGATGAATAACGTCCGCCGATGTAATCATCCATAAAGAATGCTGCCAGATAGTCGTCGCTCTTTGCCAGTGGAGATGTCTCGCTGGTTACTGCGATCATATGTTTGGAAGCATCCAGTCCTGCATTTTTCAGGGCATCTTTTACGAAGGACTCGTTGGTCAGTGTCTCCAGTGTTGTACCGGATTTGGAAACCAGGATAAAGATGGAATGTGCTACGTCGATACCATACAGAACTGCTGCTGCATCATCCGGGTCTACATTGCTGATGAATTTTGCTTCCATCTTGAAGGTATCGTTTTTCTTTGCCCAGTTTTCCAGTGCCAGATACATTGCACGAGGTCCGAGGTCACTGCCGCCGATACCGATCTGAACAACGGTTGTAAATTTCTCACCTGCTGCATTTGTGATCTCTCCGGCATGTACTTTGTTTGCAAAATCTGCGATCTTCTGCTGCTGTTCTTTATAGAAAGCACGTTTGTCTGTGCCGTCAGCATTTACAGCCTCACCGAGCTGACCGCGTGTCAGGTGATGAAGAACCATTCTCTTCTCTCCGGTGTTGATAACTTCACCATTGTAAAGTGCTTCGAATTTTTCAGTCAGCTGTGCTTCATCTGCCAGTTTCTGCAGATCTTCCAGCACTTTGTCATCTACCTGCTTTGCAGCATAATTATACGCAAGGCCTTCTGCCATCGGTGTGCTGTATGTTTTCACACGTTCTGCACCGTTTTCTCCAGACATTGCCTCTGCGATATTTACACGCTCTGCCTTTGAAAGATTTTTAAATGCTTCCAGTGTATCCAGGTTGTTCCAGGTAATCATAGTAGATTCCTCCTTAAATGTATAAAATAATGTTGGGGTCAAAAGATGCCATACGAATTGTTCCGTACTTCGTACTCTCACAATTCTACCCAATATTCGCATATCGTGAAGCTTACGCTCCACTTTTATGCTCATATCGGGGCGGGTCATTAAGCCATAAAACCACTCTTGTGCAAGCACATCGTGGTTTCAGGCTTTTGACCCTGGCATCATAAAATAGTATAAGCGGGTGTGTGATAAAGTTTACTTCTCTAAATCACTGATGATTATAATAGCAAACCTGCATAAATTCAAGCATCAATCGCATCTCCATGGTTTTTTACACCGTAAGAATTGTTTTTTACCACCATTTAATCTCCTGCCGTTTCATTAAATTTACTAAACAGTTGGAGATACATTGCCATTTTATCCACTGCATCCACAGATACACCCGTTTCGGTATCAATTTCGAAATAGCATTTCTCCCCAATATAACCCTTGAGTTCTGCTTTTCCGCTGCCGATCTGATTGCCCTCGTAATTGTAAAGTTCCTCTCCGTGCTGTTCCGCCAGATAATCTTTGGGATTTCCGTCTGCATCCATAAATACGAGATAATATTCACGTTCCAGATTTTCGTTCTCGAACAACCGCTTCTGTGCATAGCCAAGGCACTGATTGTTTTCATCATAATAACCATAGGTTGTCCCGGCAATCACGCCATCGATGTTATTGATCGGCTCATCAGTCACAAATTTCATCCAGAACCAGGTTTTTCCATCGACCGATACCGTCCATTTCGTATTGAGAATACCTGTTTCTTTTAACCACCCGGCTATTTTCCCGTCCGCAAGGATATTCCCCTCCTGGTTGACCTCATCCAGATCTCCTTCTACCAGAAATGTCCGGCACTGACTCATTGCCTGCTTTGCTTCCTCTGCAGATGCATAGGACTCGACATTAGATTTTCTGCATCCCAAAAGAACACTTGCCAGAATACACCACATCACTGCGATATACACCGCTTTTCTTATCTTTGCTTTTTCTTTCATTCACACCTCCTAACTGCGATCCCGTGCAAGTTCGCGTGCCACCATCACCGCCATTGCCGCAAGCAGCGGAAGATATTTTTCTTCATATGCAATGATCACTGCATTGTCAAAAACGATATTTTCCATTTTCAGATCCAGGTTGTCCAAGATTGTTCCCAGCATTTTGCCATTTAAGGTCACGCAGAAATTATGGCCGATCGAACCGGCGTATTCCGTCAGTTCCAGTTTTCCTTCTTTGACTTTCATCTCAAATTTATCTTTGACCAGCACAAATTTTTTCTCCAGCGTGCCATAAAGCTCCCCCCGGTAATAAAACTGGTAGGTCGGCAGTACACTTACGATCTTCTTGGTCATTTTAAAGATCTCGTTATGCTGATCGTCATAAACAGAAAGTGTACGCAGCGGAGCCGTTCCTTCGATTTCGAAAACACGGTTTCCTTCGTTGTCACAGAGATCAAAATGCTGACCGGTCAGTTTAAAATCCTCCGTAAAAGTATAGACTTCCGATGGGCGGGACTGCGGAATTTCCAAAACCTGTTTTGTTTTCACAAAATGCTCCAGGCTCTCCCTCAGTTGCTTCTGCATCAGAAGCACATCCGACTGATAGCAGACATATTTTGCTGTATTATCGCCAAAATCCTCTTCTGCCGGAAATACCGGATCGTTATATTTTCCTTTTATCATGCTGGTCATGAACGAATAGCCAAGATAACCGATATTCCCGTCTTTTGAAAGCCAGAAATAGAGAAAATCTCCGTTCTTATCCGGTCCGAACATCAGAGCCGGCTGCTTCATCGTGTAAAACTGAACAAGATAAGCAGAGCCAAGCGGCGTGCGGACATCTTTGTAGGCTTCATAAAATTCTTCAATCTTTCTCGGACAATCCATGGCGATCATACTGCAGATATCCGTTGAACCGTTATAATCATCCGGCGATCCCAGCATCCAGATTGCAATACCAATGATCAGGACAACCGTTGCTATGCTGACCGGGATCTTATTCCAGTTCCCTTTTGATGCGATCCAGAAAGAAAATGCACAAACGATCACACTGATAATACGGTATTCCCACATACGCGCTCTAAGTGGAGCGGAGAGTTGCTGTTTTTCTGTATTTTCTGCTCCCTGCATAGTTCCAATCCTTTCCGGGCATTTGTGAGTACCAGAAATCCTCTCCGGCACTCACTGCCCAAGTCTTTTTATCTTATGCTTTTTTAGATTTTACCTTGATCGCCTGTACTTTTTCTTTTTTTGTGACTCCGCGTGCTTTCAGCATCTTCCTGTAAGCAGAGAGTTTTTTCTTCGGCACTTTAATGGCTGCTTTCGCATGGATGCCGAAAAATGCCTTACTTCCTACTCTTTTCTTCGTCAGTTTTGTCGTTTTGATCGTGATATTTTTCAGATTCTTGCAGCCATAAAATGCTTTCTTTCCGATCCTGCTCACGCCTGACGGGATCACCACTTTTCGGATTTTTTTCTGATTCTTAAAAGCATTCGCTGCAATCTCTGTGACTTTATAAGTAACATGGTTTACGGTAATGCTGTCCGGTATGTTTACCGTGCCTTTGACACCCTTTTTCGGTTTCAGATATGCCACTGTAAATGTTTTTCCGTCCGCACAGGTTACTTTATACTGATTTTTGTCCGGTCCTATGAACTTTGTTCCTTTTTTCAGATATTCTGGTTTCGATGGCTTCTGTATCGGTTCAGAGGTTCCCGGTTTTGTGCCTGGATCTGACGGTTTTTGTGGTGTCTCCGGTGTTTCCGGCGTTTCCGGTGTTTCGATCGTCACCGTTTTTGTCAGAGGGATTTCTGTGACTGGCTGTACCAGCCTGTAATTTGCTTTGTCTTTTCCGGCAAGCGTCAGTTCCGGTAATGTTACCGAAGTATATTCTCCTGCTTTTTTATCTTTTAACGTTCCATGAAGATCCGTCAGATCTACGCTCACTTCATCGCCTTCCAGCATACCGCTTAGCAGTACTTCCGTGATGGCAACCTGATTTGTTCCATCATATTTCCTGTTTCTGGCGGTCGCCTTTGTTACCGTAAGTTCTTTTGCATTTACTTTGATCGCTGTGCTGCCTTCTGCATTTGCATATGCCTCATCAGATGGCATAAAGATCCATTCTGCACTTGTCACGGATGTATCCGGTCTTTGTGTGCCGTCTTTCCATTCAAGCGTTCCTTCCACTGTATTTCCTTCTTCGTCCACAAATTCTGCTTCCGAAAACTCCAGTGCCGACAAAAGACCACCGTAAGTAAGCGTATCTTTTTTCAGGGTTACTTCTGTTCCTTCCTGTAATCTGACCGGTATCTGGTCATTACATTCCAGATTGAAGGTGATCACAAAGTCCTCATAGTTCTCAGTCGTAACTTTGATCCGGATCTTTCCTTTCCTGTCCAGTGCCCCCTGCTTCACTGTATAAGATAATATATCGTCTGCTATGCTCGGTTCTGTGATATATTCCATGTTTCCGGTCATCTCCGGTGCAGCATACTGTGCATTCCCGCAGTCCACCGGTAGGATTTCCCTGAGATTTATCCGCTCTTCCTGATTCTTTAAATATAAGTAACTTTTATTCTGTTCTTCGATCTGAAGCCCACTGCTTTTTGCCACATTCACCGCTTTTGTCAGAGGAATTTCGTCTGTCGGCTGCACAAGAATATAATTCTCCTTGTCTTTTCCGGTTAATCTCAGCTCTGGCAAAGTTACCGAAGTATAATTTCCCGCTTTTACATCTTTCAAAGTCCCGCGGATCGTTCCGATGTCTGCCGAAACTTCATCTCCTTCTTCAATGCCCTCAAGAACAATATCACTGAAGCTGACATCCGCGGTTCCGTCATATACTTTATCATCTGCCGTTGCCGCTAAGACTTTCAGTTCTTTTGGCTCTACAGTAATCGCTGTGCTTCCTACTGCATCTACATACGCTATATCATACGGTGTAAAGATCCATTTTGCACTTGTCACGGATGTATCCGGTCTTTGTGTGGGGAAGTTCCATACAAGACTTCCCTGAACCTGCTTGTCGGTTCCCTGCTCAACAAAGACTGCCTGTTCTTCCCCTTCCAGATTCAGTTTCAGATCGGATAATGTTCCCCCGTAAGTAAGCTTCTGATCCTGTAAAACTTTTACCTCACTGCCTTCTTTCAGGACAACCTTTTTCCGGTCTGTCAGTGTGACCGTTAAGTCATAAGAAACATCCGTATAATTTTCCATTTCTATCGTTACATGGAGCGTAACCGTTTTTCCAATCATGCTCCTGTCTATAAAGTCATTCACTTGATAAGATAACTCTCCAGTCTGCCTAAGCATATAACTTAAAAAAATCTGCTCATCCCCTGTTACAGAACAGGAATAACGATCTCCCTTTTTGTCCGCCGGAAGTTTTGCCTGCAGATCTACATATAGCAAATCAGAACCTTTTATATAAATATAACTTGCCGATTCATGAAATGCAGCCTGCTGCGGGGTCTTTTTCTCAACATGAACTTCTACACCTTTTACTTTATAATAAGGATAATTATCATCTTCCGGTGTAAAAATAAGATCGCATGTCATTGTTTTTCCAGGTTCCGGTATCTCTTTCAGATTTGTTTTCTCCGTAAAACTCCAGCTTCCTTCCAGCCGCCTGCTTTCTCCATTTCCGATATCCGCCCTGACCACGCCCGGAATCAAGGTATACTCCTGCAGCGTCTGATCTGCAATTCCGGAAATCTGCGGAAGTGTCTCGCAGCTCATGCCTGTATTTCGAACCTCAACATTTTGCAGAGTAGTATGGGCAAGTACTTCTTCTCTGCTCAGAAAGCGTCCGGTTTCTGTACTGTAAAATGCATAACCCTGCGGAAGCATATTTTCTGCACTGCCTGAATCTAATATGATGTTCTGGAAATTTCCACCGGTAATTTCTATACTGTTTTGAGAACTATTGTAATCCCTGAGTGTTTGAAAATTGCCGCTTTCTATTTTCAGTTTTCCTAGTGCCCGTACTATTTTTATACCACAGGTTCCGTTTTTCACCGTAACCCCTGCTCCGCTTATGTAGATTTCGCCAGCATTTTTCTCTGTCAGGGATTTTTGATTTAAATCCAGCGATATTTTCCCGCGTGTCAGAGCAGGAAGATCGTCCGTATTTTCCATGGACTGCATAAAGGTAATCTCTGCTTCTTTTCCATTTGCGTATTCGAATGCTTCTTTCAGTGTATTTACATAAGTTTCTTCTCCATTTACCGTAATCCGGATATAACCCTGGAAGTCCGGCTTTCTCTTGTGGCACCACGTACAGTACTGTAAATCCTGTTCATAATCATGTTCCTTACATACCTCGACATGCACATTTGTACAACTTGCCTCGGCATAAGGCTGCTTCTCATTTGTCTCATTATCCACCAGGCAACGTTCTTCTCCAAGTTCTGCCCATGCTTTTGAAATACGCTCGAATTTTCCACCGCTCACCTTGATTTTCCCACTGTTATGCATAACATAGTTGTCCGACTGATTTTCATAAATTCCACCGGCAAACTCTATATTCTTACTTTCTACTCTTAATTCGCCGGAAAATACACCCGTCTGCGTTTCACTGCTGTCCGTGATTTTAAGAGAAACATCCGGATTCAACAAAATCTTTCTCAAACTTTGCAGACGATATCCGTTCAGATCCAGGATCAGATTCCCGCTGTTTACCTCCACTCCCCCTTTTAGTTCAATATTCTTCAACAGCTTCATCTGTGCTGTTTTTCTCTCTGCATCACGAAATGCTTCTGCCAAAGTAACATATGATTCAGAATGTCCATCCATGGTTACCTCAATTTCCCCATCTGAAATTTTATATAACAGATAATCGGATTCTGATTTATATTTTTCACGGAATGTCAGTTCTGCTTTTACATAGTAATCGCCTTTAGCAGCCGGTGCCCCGCCTTCGGTAAGTGCACCGGCATTTTCTGCATTTGTCAGTACTCCATCCTTGCTTTTATAATACGTGGTCTTTATGGATGTCGGTGTTTCCTTACAGCTCCAGGTGATTTTTTTTCCTTTTTCCAATGACAGTTCCCTTGGATTTCCCGTATATGCATAATCTATGCTTTTACTGTCTGCAATTTTTTGCATCTGAATTCTGGCATCAAAGTTGATCTGGTAGGGAAAAATTTCTGAAGTTTCCTGATAAAAACCTTCTACTTCCGGAGCCGTAATTTTTACATAATATTGCCCCGGCAGAGCCGGTGCTCCAGCTTTTTCAGTCGCTCCGCTGTTTTGTGCTGTAGTCGGTACCTGTGCCTTTTCATCCAGATAATAGCCGGCTATTATCTGTCCGTCCCCTTTCCAGCTGAAAACTTCGTCCTTCTTCAGCGATAATGGCTTTGTTCGAGACAGATTGTCGCTTGTTTTCACCATCTGTGTATCGGACACCAGCAAAATCTCATTTTTTGCCATACTTCCCAGGTGATTGCTGTAAGTGTTGCTTTCTTCCAGATAATAAACCTTTCCATGTGTACCATCCATTACCGGATAAGCATCTGGATTTTCCTCAAGATTCTGGAACCACTTTGCCTGCGAAACCAGTGAATTATCCTTTCCATTTAATACCCAGGCTGCCTTTCCGGATGCAAACTCTGCACTTGTCATCCCTTCTGAATCTTTGACACTTCCATTTTTATTGTTATTATAGACCCCTCCCTTAAAACGGTCAGTATTAAAAACACAGTTCTGGATTGTATCCCCCCTAGCCAGACTTCCTGCGATTCCACCTGTTATACTTCCTGTCATGGCTGCATCGCTCCAGCAGGAGATGATATCACAGGCTTCTCGATTCTTATAGCTCTGATAACCTGTAATACCGCCGGCATAATATGCATCTGCTGTTCCGGTATTATAACAATATTTGATATAAGTTCTCACATACTGTCCAGAACTGTTTCTGTCGCAGACCTGCTCACCGGCGATGCCTCCGCTGCGTCCATAGCCCCACGTTGCTTTTATCGCTCCGCTGTTTTTGCATGATTCGATCCAGCCCTGAGAACTTCCTACAATGCCGCCTGCGTAATCATGTGCGGTTACTTTTCCGCTGTTCCAGCAGTTGATCACTTTTCCAAGATTGCTTTTTGCTGCAACTGCTCCGGCCGTACTCGTTGACGATGTGAACACGCCATCTTCCATGCCAAGATTTCTGACAACACTGTTCTCCTTCAGCTGTGCAAATAAGCCTGATACCTGTTTATCCCCTGTCCGCTCGCAGACCAGATTGCTGATCTTATGTCCGTTTCCGTCAAAGGTTCCTGTATAACCGTCATTTGTATCTCCGATCGGTGTCCAGTCTTCGCCTGTCATATCAATGTCTGCCGTCAGCACTGCATTGACAGCGTTCTCTCCGGCATTGACCTTCGCCGCAAATGCCTGCAGATCTTCTTTATCTGCGATCGCATAATATCCGGCATAATCTCCGTTTAAATGAAAATTACTCTGGTTCTCTTCAGTAACCTGTACCAGTCCTGCTGCATTTGCCTGAATGCTTACCAGACCACCAAAATCCATTGCGGTAAATGCAAGTGCAAATGCAAGTAATCCTGCTGCAATTCGTTTTCTCATATCTTCCTCCTGTTTTCTTTTTTTAATCTTTCATTCCTGACTGATTCCTGCAAATTGCTCCATTAAAAACTAACTTTCGCAATTCTATAGATGCCAGGGTCAAAAGCCTGAAACCACGATGTGCTTGCACAGGAGTGGTTTTAT